>JAABUN010001085.1_pt1 | contig 64377 bp, 58 predicted proteins | sample 5559311 | NCBI WGS metagenome assembly JAABUN01 (sample SAMN10711877, study PRJNA513370) | rock metagenome | isolation source: Antarctica rocks | place: Antarctica: Victoria Land, Siegfried Peak sud
CACGAACCTATGCTCAGTTAGACCAAGCCATTACCGATGCTCTCGCTGCCGTGACAACTAAGGACATAATGGGCTGGTTTACCCACTGCTGTTGCTATGTTTCACCCAATTGAGAACTGCTGTAAGACAAAACTTTAGTAGTGAGTTTGGCAGCTATTTAAATCCTAGCGTCGGGCTGCGGTGGGCAGCTAGTCGAAATATTGCTTTACGCGGTAGTTGGGTAGGAGTGCAGCGCAATCCTGGATTAGATCAGTTGTATATCTTTGATACCGTTCATAACTGGTTACCCAACCGGGACTTAGATCCAGAAACCGGATCTTCTTGGACTGCGGGGGTAGATGTGCAGCTTTCTCCTAGGTTAACCGGACAGTTTACTTACTTTGGTAGTAGATTAAGAAGTCGCTTAGGTATTCAAAACGGTCAGTGGGCGAATATTGGACTTGTCAATACTAACGGATTAGAAGCAGCGCTAAAGTGGCAAATTAGCCCCAGATGGTCAACGTTTGTTAACTACACTTATACAGATGCAAAGATTAAATCTGGCGTGGAGGAGGGATTGTAATTAGGTTTAGTTCCCTACTCTGTAGCGCAATTAGGCTTTGGTTACGGTTCGGGAGGCTGGCAAGTAAATTTGTATGGTAGTTACTTTGGGGGAGCGCGGAGAGCTTTCTTTAATAACCCTGGAGAGAGTACTACAGATTTTTCCCCTTCTTTCCTCAATTTAGACTTAGCAGCGCGAGTGCCTTTATACAGAAATATTGGTTTGACGCTTTATCTAGAAAACCTCGCAGATGTGCAGTACGAAAAATCTAATCGCATTTATCATCCTGGTTTAACTTTTCGCGTCGGTCTTTCCTCCAACTTTTGAGCAAAACGATTACCACGTCTTAGGATGTAATGGATGTTTCATGTCATTTCATCCAATCAAAATCGCCCGACTAACGAGCATCGCCAATTAAAATAAATGGCGACCAATACAAAGGATGCTTGGTAATTAGGCTTAGTTTTGCCTGACGCAACGCCTCACCTTTGGTTTTACCTTGCTGAAGATTTTGATAGAAATTAATCATTAGTTGTTTTGTCTCCTCATCCTTGGTTAACCAGAGACTTGCGATCGCACTTCTAGCTCCTGCACGTTCAAATAAGTAAGCAATTCCAGCCACTTCTTCACCATTAGAAGACGATTGCAAGGCTGTTTGACAAGCACTTAATACGACTAAATCAGTATTTTTGAGTCCAAGTAAAGCTGCATCGGCAATATTAAGAGAGCGATCGCTAAATAATAGCGTATTTGCTGCCATTTTTAAGTCTGCACAGCCTTCTGGTTGAAAACAGCCGTGAGTTGCTAGGTGCAGTATAGAAAAACGAGGCGCTTGGGTTCTAAAGTTGCTTAAGGAGGCTTGTTGTCTCAGATATGCTGCACTTGGTAATAGAGAAGTGATACTTTTTATTTCTGCTTCTGCTCCGGCTAGATTGCGCCCATCATTAGGGAAAGGATTGCCAAGAGCCAGCATAGTTAACTTTTTATTTGGCTGTTGTTGCAAAGAGCGGCTAGAAAGACGGGTGAGATTGTTAATTGGGTATTTCTCAATCAAATATTTACCCGTTTTAGTGTCTATTAAGGTTTCAAAAGGAATATAACGTAGTTTGCCTGTAGCAATAATGCTTAGTTGTGTTGGATTGGATTGAGCAAGTTGGGCTTCTACAGGACGAATGAGAATATCGTAGAGCTTAGAGCTTGTTGAGCGAAATCTTTTCGGAAACCTTACATCGGTCAATTCTTGACGATACTGCGTAACTAATTGGTTAAAAGCCTTGACATCAAGAGGTTGCTTTGTAACCGTGACTTTATCTTTAGTTACGACAAATAAAGCGACTTCATCTGGTAAATTACTAACTTCTGTAAGTAAAACTGGCTGAATAATTACTGTTCCGGCGGGAATATTTGCCCTCAGTTTAGCAATGTCTGTAGGTTGAACTTCAAATAGTTCGGCAACTTCAGGATAACGGCGGGTGATCGTTTCGGCTTGTTGATTGGTTTGGGTTTGCAGTTTGTCAACTTGCCTTGATAGTTCAATAGAAAACTTCCCTTGCAATTGTTGACGCAAGAGGTCTAATTTGCGGTTAGATTGATTCCATTGCTCAATTGCTTGTTGCGCTTCTGGGTTAGCAACTTTGGCATCGATTAAGCGGGAATAATCGGCAAGATCGGCGGTAGTAGTAAGATTAACCCATTGGTAGGCGCGTTCGGGCTGGTTTTGGTCTATTAGCAAGCTAATTAATCCAATTGCTCTACCATTGCTACTATCTAAAAACTGTTGGCGATTTGCTTTTTCTAGTCCGCTACGAATTTTTAAAGTAATTTCTACAGCTTTTTCCAGATTTGCGATCGCTTCAACAGGTCTATTAGTATCTCGATAGACTGTGCCAATATTACTGAGAATAGAAGCTTCTGTTCTGGTATCGCCGATTTTTTGCACTATTGGCAAAGCTTGGTTGTAGTAGGTCAAAGCCTGCTGTTGCTGTTTACTTTCGTAGTAAACTAAACCAATATTGTTTAAAGCAACAGCTTCGCCGCTAATGTCGCTTACCTCTTTATAAATCGGCAAAGCTTGGTTATAAAATTCTAAGGCTTTTTGGGGTTGCTTAAGATTTCGATAAACTTCACCAATATTATTTAAGGTAGTAGCAGTAACCGGGCGATCGCCTGCTTTAAGTAGAATCGGCAATGCCTGAGTGTAATAAGTCAACGCTTTTTCTGGTTGTCCCAAGGCGTTGTAAGCGACTCCAATATTATTTAAAGTGCTAGATTCAGTAGCAACATCGCCGACTTTTTGAAACAGTGGTAGTGCTTGGTTGTAAAAGTCTAAGGCTTTTTGGAGTTGTCCAATATTGTTGTAAATTCCGCCAATGTTATTTAAAATTGTGCCTTCAAGCCTCGGATCACCTGCGGCTTTAACAATCGGCAAAGCCCCGTTATAAAACTCTAATGCTTTCTGAGGTTGTCCAATAGTGTTGTAGACTTCACCAATATTATTAATTGTCGTAGCTTCTTGGGTGCGGTTGCCTGCGGCTTTAAAAATTGGCAGCGCCCCGTTATAAAACTCTAATGCTTTTTGAGAATCGCCAGTAGCTAAGTATACTCCCGCAATATTATTTAGGGTAATACCTTCTCCTACGCGATCGCCAACTTCTTTCAAAATCGGCAGCGCTTGGTTATAAAATTCTAATGCTTTTTGGGGTTGTCCAATCTCCCTGTAAACTTCACCAAGATTATTTAGAGTTCCGGCAATTTTGGGGCGATCGCCTATTTTTTGTAAAATTGGTAAAGCGGCGTTCAGAGATTCTAATGCTTTTTGAGGTTGCCCAGTAGCTAGGTAAACTCCGGCGATATTATTTAGAGTAGTAGCGTATTGGCTAAAGTAGCCAATTTTTCTACTGGTTGTTAAAGCCGAGTTGTAAAATTCTACTGCCTTTTGGGGTTCACCCGTTGCTTTATAGACTTCACCAATATTATTGAGAATTGTTGCTTCTTGGCGAACATTATTGACTTCTCGGCTAATTAATAAAGCTTGGTTATAAAATTCTAATGCTTTTTGCGGCTGCCCAATCCCGTTATAGACTGCGCCAATGCTATTTAGAGTACTGCCTTCTTGGGTGCGACTGCGAACTTGTTTAAAAATTGGTAAAGCTAGGTTGAGAACTTCTAAAGCTTTTTCCGGCTGTCCAGTAACTCTATAAATTTCACCAATATTACTTAAAACTGTAGCTTCTCCCGATGGGTTATTCGTTGCTTTAAAAATGGGGAGAGCTTGACTATAAGTATCTAACGCTTTTTTTGCTTGTCCAATATTGCTGTAATTTAAACCAATACCAAGTAGAGCCGTAGCTTCTGTCTCTTTGTCTTTACTTTGCCTTGCTATAGTCAAAGCTTGTTCAAAAATTGCGATCGCTTTTTGGGGTTGTCCTTGATTTGTTTGCTCCAAACCTTGTTCAATTAGCTGGGAAGTTCTAGGCGTTTGAGTAGTTGCAGGTGAACTAATACTCGCAGTTAAAACACTATTTTTTAACTCAATTGCTGTTAATATCTCTGACTCAGTTTTTTTGTCTTTGAGATTTCTTGCAATTACTAAAGCTTTTTGGAGCGTGTTAAGAGATTGTTGCAATTGTCCAAGTTCGGTTTGTTTTACGGCTTGCTCTAGGAGGAGTTGCAATTGTTGGGCTTGAGAATTTTGTGTTTGGGCGCTAGTAGATTGAACTATTGGCGGCATTACACAAGTAGCTACGATCGCTACAGCTAATATACCAATCAATTTCTTCACTGTGGGTGGCTCCTTATTTTTACTAGAGCGCGATCGCAACTATCAAATAACAAATGGCTTAATCTCAATATTGCTCCATTTTCCTTGAAAACGCTCGACTACAAAAGGTCTAACTACAAACTTGGGCGGTATGCCAGCTTGGACATCGATCCGCAAAAATGAGTAAGGGCGCTTTTTTTGGGAACCTTGACCGTTACGACCAATATACAAAAGACTTCTTGCTACTACGCCACCGCTTTGGGTCTCCGTCAACTCTGCTCCCTCACTGCGCTGACGACGCAAGCTAAAGCCGCTACCACCGCAAACAATCCAATTGGTATGAGCATCAGCGTGTCCAGTATTACCTGTACGGAGATATTCTAAGCAGTGAGCGTGGCCGTTTAGAACCAAATCTACCAAAGGGCGATCGCCCTTTTGGGAACCAATTTTACTTGCAACTTCATCAAGTACTTGACGAAAACGATCGCGAATTGCAAGGGTTTGTGCTTGATGCCACTTAGTTGCTTCAGTAACGTAAGGAGGATGATGAAAGTAAACTACTCGTCCCCGGACTTCTGGATTATGCCAAGATTCAATTAAGCTATTAGTGAGCCAATCTAGTTGTTCTGTATCAACTACCGTTGTCTCGTCGGCTGCTAGTTGCTTATCAATATCGTTTCTGAGTTCGTCTAGCTGTTCTATTTTGGTACGCAGATCGTCTAATTGGTCGGATTGTTCTTGATTTTCATAATCGAGCGTGGTTGATTCTTCGATGTAGGACAATTTTTCTTCTTCTAGGCGATCGCGGCGTTGCTCTAATTGGCGGCGATAGTCTTGTCCGGCTAAGTCTTTGGGTAAAGGTAAAGGCGAATTGAAAGTATTGGAATCAAGAGCAAAAAAGTCAATTCCCCCACTCTGAAAACTGTAATAGCGATTGGGTAAACGAGTAAAGCTACCGGGTTCGTAATAAAGACAGCGCCCGGTGTTAGTTTTTGCGGTGTAATGGTGGTCAAGATGACGAATTATTTCATTATCGTCCTCAAATGCCTTGAGATAGTCCAGAAACGCCTTAGCATAAGCTTGTCCTTGATGGGAACCATGCCAGCCAATATCCATATCTAACTTAGATTGCAGCAAGCGGCGCAGGGGCAAAGTAGTCTGTGCCATTAGCCCGTAAATAAAAGGCAGATCGTAGTAGTCATGATTGCCGAGTACAGGCAGAAAAGGCAAATTAAACACCATTTTGTCGTAAGCAATCTCTTTAGGATGTTCGCCGCCAACGATAAATTCTCGATAAGGCTTAATAAAGTTTTTGTAATAGTGTTCGCTAGAACCAACTAGATATATGACATCCCCAGTATGCAGAACAAAACGGCTAGTATTTTTGTGGTTTAGCATTTGTTCGGCGACTTGTCTTTGGGGGTTGTGTCTACCTTGAGATCCGGCTCCACTATCTCCCACTACCAAAAACGAGAATTCAGGATTGTCGATTGCGCGATCGCCCAAAACCAATTTAGTTTGGTCAATTCCCCGCTCGGCAATTAATTTATCTTGCCAGCGTACTCGTTGTTTCATCTTCCGAATTTTGACGGAGATAGGCGGATCGGAAACAAATCTCATATTTATTACTTTTTATATTTTGTAATTTTTGTAATTAGTGTACTTTTACGCAATTAATTAGTAACTATGTAGGACATACATAACCAGGCTGATTACAGATAAGACCCTTTTGCAGGGGGTTTGGGCGGCATCTTTTCGGGGGAAGAATTCCTCCGAAAAATGCCTTGGGAGGCAACTCGTCCCCTGATGGGGAGGCAAAAAGCGGTGTAGCTCCCTCTTACAAACTTTTGTGGAAGGAGACCTTCCCCACAAAGTTTGCGCTGCTTCCCGCTTTATTGCCGTTGGGTTTGGGGGGCAGACCCCCCAAATTCTGGTTTTTCCTAGAGCAAACCCTGTCGCACGCAGCAGACTCAATCACAAGTTACAAAATTGTTTACTGCAAGTACATCTCTCTAAAGCAGAAAGTCAGGTAAATAGAACATAGATGCTAGTAATAATTAAGACTACCGTTGTAACTTGAGCCGCTTGAGCCTGGGGCGAATGCGCGAGTTGTTCTCGGACAGAGATAGAAACCGATGCCCCAATTCCATAGCTCAAACTCAGCACCAAATAAGCCCAATGGGGTATAAAACTCCAAACTACCAGTAACCCCATCGCCAAAAACAACATTAATAATTCTACAAAGGCGGTGGGGTGATACTGGCTCGACCAAATTAGGGCATTTAGCCAAAAACGACAGATTCTCATCAGCAATTAGCGAGCATTTATTTTAGCTTGACCGATGCCATTTGTTTGTGTTGCACCCGTTGTTAATTCCAGACCGAATACGCGGTTAAAAGATTTTTCTACCTTATAGCCCGAATCAATTGACTCCAATGGATCTTTACGCAGGCGGTGGCGCAAGCATAAAGTCATTACTCGGCGGATATCTTCGATAGTAACTTCTGTACGCCCTTCATAGGCGGTCAGAGCTTTAGCAGCGCGGTTTGTAACAATATCGCCACGCAAGCCATCAACATCAAGCTCTGAGCATACTTGAGAGATTTTGACGCGCAAATCGTAGTCTATATTTACCGATGGTAAAAGCCTTTGAGCGCTAACAATTTGTTGTTGTAAAGTTACTTGCTGAGGCTCGTAAGTTACTAGAAATTCTTGGGGTTTTTGGTCAAATTCTGTGCGTTGTTCGACAATTTGGACTCGTAAAGCTGGTTCTTTGACGGTACGGATTTCGGCGTGCATCCCAAAGCGATCAAGAAGTTGGGGGCGCAATTCACCTTCTTCAGGATTGCCCGAACCAACCAAGACAAAACGAGCGGGGTGGCGAATAGATATTCCTTCTCGTTCAACGGTGTTCCAGCCGCTTGCAGCCGAGTCTAATAGCACGTCTACTAGGTGGTCGTCTAGCAAATTGACTTCATCAACGTAGAGGATGCCGCGATTAGCTTTAGCTAGTAAACCTGGTTCAAAAGCTTTGACTCCTTCCGATAAGGCTTTTTCAATATCAATAGTGCCACAAACTCGGTCTTCGGTCGCACCTAGAGGTAAGTCTACCATCGGCACTTTTTTTTGGGCTACGGGGAGATCGGCACTTTGCTCCAACTGCTGGCGGATAGCATCGCTCATCAAGTCGGGGTCGCTAGGATCGCTATTAAAGGGATCATCAGCGACTACAGTAATTTCTGGCAACAAATCGGCAAGCGCCCGGATAGTAGTAGATTTACCCGTACCGCGATCGCCCATAATCATTACGCCGCCAATTTTGGGATCGATGACATTTAGCAATAATGATAGTTTCATTTCTTCTTGCCCTACGATCGCGGTAAAAGGAAACACGACGCGGCGGGCTATTGGGGTTGGATTCACTTGCGCTTACCTACTAGAAAATTTGTCAGGATACCGCTTTTAATTTTGGCACACAGACTAGAAACAATCTTCCATTCTTTGCTTTTGGGGAAAAGTAGCGATTGTTAACCATTGAAAAATTGATGATTAGTTACATTGGTGCATTGCGGGCGATCGCTGCGGTAGGCTAGATCGTGTGATTAAATTTTTTATTAAATTGTTGTTATATGTCTGCAACTGTTTCTAGTCCTCCCCGCACAATTCGCATTGGTTCGCGCGCTAGTCAATTAGCTTTGGTGCAAACTCATTGGGTCCAAGAGCAATTACAAAAAGCTTATCCCGATCGCACTTTTGAAGTCCATACGATGGCAACTCAAGGCGACAAAATTTTAGATGTGGCTTTAGCAAAAATTGGTGACAAAGGATTATTTACTAAAGAGCTTGAAGTCGGGATGTTGCAGCAAGAAATAGATTTTGCTGTTCATTCTCTCAAAGATTTACCGACAAATTTACCTAATGGTTTAGTTTTGGGAGTAGTTACCGAACGCGAAAATCCTGCTGATGCAGTAGTATTTCATGAAAAATATCGCGAGTTCCAAATTGATACTTTGCCCCCTAGAGCGGTAATTGGGACTTCTTCTCTACGCCGACTAGCTCAATTGCGCCACCATTACCCCCATTTAACCTTTAAAGATATTCGGGGAAACTTAATTACTAGACTCGCAAAGCTGGATTCTGGAGAATTTGATGCGATTATTTTGGCAGTGGCGGGACTGCAAAGATTGGGAATGAATAGTCGCATTCACCAAGTATTAACACCAGAAATTTCCCTCCATGCGGTGGGACAAGGCGCTTTGGGGATTGAGTGTCGCGGTGATGATATTGAAGTATTAGCTTTACTCAAAGCCATTGAACACGAACCAACGCGCGATCGCACTTTAGCTGAAAGAGCTTTCTTGCGGGAATTAGAAGGCGGCTGTCAAGTTCCCATCGGCGTTAATTCTGTTATAGATGGGGAGAATTTAACTTTGACAGGAATCGTTGCCAGTGTTGATGGACAGCAAGTAGTTACGGGTAAAGTATCGGGTCTAGTTGCAGAACCAGAAAATGTTGGGATTGAGTTAGCACAGCTTTTGAGGCAGCAAGGCGCTAAAGAGATTTTAGACACAATCTTTGAAGCAGTCCAACGTAGCTAAAGTAATCAGATGAATTTTGGTGTAGAGACGTTGCAGTGCAACGTCTCTATATTTATTTGGAAGTCACGCCAAATCATTCGTATACCTGAATTGGGCAATGTCAAAGGATTAATTTCTTATTTGCACTTTTCCCGACTTCTGACCGAACTCTAATATGATGACGGTACTAATTTACAGAAAACGCCAAAATCACAATGCGAATTCTATTTGTTGCAGCCGAAGCAGCGCCCGTTGCTAAAGTCGGCGGGATGGGAGATGTAGTTGGTGCTTTGCCAAAAGTACTCAGAGCAATGGGGCATGATGTGCGGATATTCATGCCTTATTACGGTTTTTTGCCCGACAAAATGCAAATTCCCTCTGAACCTGTTTGGAATGGCGCGGCAATGTTTGAGTCTTTTTCAGTTTACGAAGCGGTGTTACCGGGTACAGACGTACCATTGTATTTATTTTCTCATCCCAACTTCGCGCCGCGTCGGATTTATGGTGGCGATGATGAAGATTGGCGGTTTACATTATTTGCCAATGGCGCGGCGGAATTTTGCTGGAATTACTGGAAACCAGAAATTATCCACTGTCACGATTGGCATACAGGCATGATTCCGGTGTGGATGAATCAATCCCCCGATATCAGTACAGTTTTTACAATTCATAACCTCGCCTATCAAGGGCCTTGGCGGTGGTATTTAGAAAAAATTACTTGGTGTCCTTGGTATATGCAAGGACATAACACAATGGCAGCGGCGGTACAGTTTGCTGATCGCGTAAATACGGTTTCTCCGACCTACGCCGAGCAAATTAAAACTCCAGCTTATGGCGAAACTTTAGAAGGTTTGATGTCTTTTATTAGCGGTAAATTGTCGGGTATCGTGAATGGGATTGATACGGAAGTTTACAACCCAGCAGATGATAAGTACATCACTCAAACCTTTAACGCCGAGACTTTAGAAAAACGTCCAGCAAATAAAATTGCGCTGCAAGAAGAAGTAGGCTTAGAAGTCAATTCCAAGGCTTTTTTAGTCGGGATGGTAACTAGGATAGTTGAACAAAAAGGTATTGATTTAATATTACAAACCTTAGATCGATTCCTTGCTTATACTGATGCTCAGTTTGTGTTGCTAGGAACAGGCGATCGCTATTACGAAACTCAGTTATGGCAACTTGCTTCGCGCTATCCTGGGCGGATGGCTACTTATTTACTTTATAGCGATGCGATCGGTAGGCGGATTTATGCGGGTAGCGATGCTTTCTTGATGCCTAGTCGGTTTGAGCCTTGCGGTATTAGTCAGATGTTAGCTTTGCGTTACGGTTGCGTCCCTATTGTCCGGCGCACTGGTGGACTTGTTGATACGGTTTCCCATCACGTGCCTAGTAACCATACAGGTACAGGTTACTGTTTCGATCGCTACGAACCCTTAGACCTTTACACTTGTATGGTACGGGCTTGGGAGGGGTTTCAGTATAAGGAAAACTGGAAAGCATTGCAGCAGCGCGGTATGAGTCAAAACTTTAGTTGGGAGCAATCGGCTAAAGACTACGTGAAGTTGTACAAGTCAATGTACGGATTGCCACCAGAAACAGAACCAGTAGCACTGCCACAATTAGTAACTAAGTAGCATCTCTTATTAGAGATTAAAACTTAGCTATAGCTTCAGTCTTCGTGAGGAGATTGAAGCATTTTTTTAGGTAGATGGTTCGCTATTAAATATAAACTTTAGTAGATGGCAAGACACCTATTTTACTAATCTGTAATTTCACACTGAGATATTCTTTGATACACGGACTCAAAATCTTGTTCTCCGAAAAAAAATACACCGTACAAGTGAGACCATATACCAATCGCTGGCATAAAAGCTTCCGGCACTTGCCTGATAGATTCGGAACTGCGATAGTTGTCAATTGTAAAAAAACTGTCGTCCTCTCTCCAATTAGTAAGAGCGAGAAACTGCTTATGTACCTCACGACCGAATAAATATTCCTTGGTGATGCTTAACCAAAGACGATTTTGAATACTCAACCCAAATCGATTCCAACTATATTGCATCCATAACTGGTCAATGATTTGTAAGTCTTGGCAGGGAAAACAAAGCATTTCCTCTACCTCTATTATGTCTGGAAAGTTGCGATGAACAACTTTGCACATCAGTTTTGCAGTTTTTCGATCGGCTTGCGTCCATTTTTTGGCAGCTAACAGATCTCGCAACTTGGTGTAATCTATACCGATATCCGAACTCAACTCGCTGTTTGCAGGTTGATTAACTGACAAAGAACTAACTAAGGCAGGACTTTCTTTGTCAATAGCGAGGTCGTCACTCCAGAAATGGTCAGTAAGCGAACCATTCGGCAGAATTGAATCAATTAATTCAACATCACTTGTATTTAAATCATCCAAAATAGCCCGTGTAAGGTCGGATATATTCACTCCGCCACACCACAACGAACCCCTCCATTTGGATTGAGTAAGATTTGTGGCAACAAAATACACATCGCCTAGTTGAGCATCGGTTATAGTTGCATTACTCAAGTCGCATTCATTAAATGTTAGATCGACGGCGGTAACAAAGGCGAAGTTTGCTCCCGATAAATTGCAATCAACGAAACTAGATTCAGAAAATGAAGCTTTCTGCAAGTTAACTCCACTCAAATTGGAGTTGCGGAAAATAAACTTGGAGATATTCGCCCCTTCTAAATTGGCATTGCTTAAGTTCATATTATCGAATTCCTCATACTTAAAAGTTTCTCCAGCTAAATTCACGCCCAGAAAGTTGCGCTCGCCTGCTTCATAACGCTGCCAAAATTCACGGAAATTTATATTCATAGTTTGGAGAAAGTTAGGCAAGATTGAACGATAAAAGCTTTCACACTGTCAATCTAACTATGTCTAAATAAAGCATTACCCGTCTGCACGTCAAACCAATGAATGCTTTGATGAGGCAGTGCTAAAGTAATACTTCTATCACTCCAGTTTTGATCTGTAGGTAATAAAACCCGGACTGTAATATCTGATCCTAGCGAACTATTTACCTTGACGCTAACTAAATTGTGCATACCCAAATGTTCTACCAAGAACACTTTACCTCCAATTATCTGCGTATCCCCAGGTTGCGGAATGCGGACGCTTTCGGGACGAATACCTAAAACAATTTGCGGCGGTACTGTAATCATGTTTTCAGACAAATTGATTTTGCAGTCGCCCAACATTGCATAACGTTCTTGACATGGCAAAGTAAGTAAGTTCATTTGTGGACTGCCGACAAATCCTGCTACAAATTGATTGGCGGGATGGCTGTATATGCGTTCTGGGGGGTCTAGCTGCTGCACGTAGCCGTTGTTTAAGACTGCAATTTTAGTTGAAAGGGTCATCGCCTCTGTTTGGTCGTGAGTCACGTAAACTACTGGTACTTTTTGGGCGGCAAATATTTGTTTAATATCAGCGCGGACTCGTTCACGCAGCAGCGCATCTAAGTTACTTAGGGGTTCATCTAACAAAAATACATCCGGGCGACGCACCAAAGCCCTACCAACGGCTACTCGTTGGCGCTGTCCTCCCGATAGTTGTCCGGGTTTACGGTTCATTAAACTCGCGTCTAGTCCTAAAACTTCCGCCGCTTGGGCAACTCGCTGTCTAATTTCGGCGGCGGGAGTCTTTTTGAGTTTGAGTCCTGAACAAAGGTTTTCGTAAACGGTGAGATGGGGATATAGAGCGTAACTTTGAAATACCATGGCAATATTGCGATCGCCTGGTCTAGTATTTGTAACATCTACATTGCCAATCCTAATCTTTCCCCTTGTGGGTTCTTCTAATCCAGCAACTAACCGCAGTGTTGTAGATTTGCCACAACCGGATGGCCCAAGTAAGGTCAAAAACTCGTCATCGTCCACACTTAAGCTAATATCTTTAACTGGAATAACTTTTGAGCTATAGGTTTTATTGATGTTTGTAAGTTCGAGTTTAGCCATGGCTTTTTATCCGCCCATCTTATAATTTGTGTTACCCCTTCACAGCACCCGCCGTTAAACCTTGGACAATCTTGCGCTGGAAGAACAAAACTAGCAATACTAGGGGCAATGTACCGATAACTGTAGCCGCCGCAATCAGCCCGTAAGGAATTTCAAATACCGAAGCACCACCCAACTGCGCCGCCGCGACGGGAATAGTTTTCAATTCGTCGCGTGTCATAAATGTTAAAGCAAAAATAAACTCATTCCAAGCAAAAATAAAGGTCAAAATACCTGTAGTTACGAGGGCGGGGATAGTCATCGGTAACAATATTTGCGTCAGCATTTGCCAAGTATTGTAACCATCAACTTTTGCCGCATCTTCTAAATCCTTTGGCAATTGTTCAAAAAAGCTGCGTAATACCAAGATAGTTAAAGGTAAGTTAATTGCTGTGTAAGGAATAATCAGCGATAAATAGTTATTGCCTAAGTGCAGGACTTGGACTACTTCTAATAAACCTAAAAATAAGAGAATGCCGGGAAATAAAGTTACAATCAAAACTCCGGCTAAAATTACTTTTCCCCCCCAAGGACGCAATCGGGCTAAAGCGTAAGCCGCAGGTGCGCCAATGGCTAAGCCAAGCAACGTAGAAGTAATTGACACGAAAGCGCTATTGAGGATATACGCCCAAAACCTGCGCCGCGCAAATAATTCGATGTAGTGATTTAAGGTGTAGCGACTAGGGAAATATTTAGTAGGAATTGCGGCAATATCTTCGTTAACTTTAAAGGAAGTCAATACTTGCCACAAAATTGGTGCTAGACAAAATATAGTAACTAAGATAACTGCAACTTTTAAAACGATACTTTGCCAGGAAAAACTGATAGTTTCTGCTTTTTTAGAAATTGCTGACATATTTAAGCTATTCCTTTGGTAGTTCGAAATTTATTGAGCAAAAAGCTTGCGATCGCTACCATTGCCACTAATAATAAAAAGGTTACGACAACTAGCGCCGCCCCATAACCAAAGTCTAAGTAACGCATGACTGTAGAGTAAATATACAGCGATACTACTTCGGTCGCGCCACCAGGACCGCCATTAGTCATTACGGCAATTAAGTCAAATACTCCGAAAGCTTGGGCAAATCGAAACAGCGAAGCAATCAAGATTTGGGGCATCAATAAGGGTAATGTAATTTGGCGAAAACTTTGCCCAGGAGTCGCCCCATCAATAGCGTGGGCTTCGTAAAGGTCGGGGGAAATTGATTGCAATCCAGCTAGAAGCAAAATACTGATAAAAGGCGTTGTTTTCCACACATCTGCAAAAATCACCGCGATTCTTGCCAAATTTGGCTCACCCAGCCAGTTGATGCCAGTTTTAATTAGCCCCAATCGCAACAAAAGATCGTTAACTACGCCAAACTGGTCATTAAAAATCCATGCCCAAGCCAGCCCAATTAAAGCTGTAGGCAACGCCCAAGGTAAAATAGCGCTAGTGCGGACTAAACTGCGCCCTAAAAAGCGTTGGTTTAATACTATTGCAATGCCCATTCCTAGCAATAATTCCAGCACAACGGAAGTAGTTGTAAAAATGCTTGTAGTTAAAAAACTCTGCCAAAAACGCCCATCTCCTGCCATGCGGACGTAATTATCTAAGCCTGAAAACTCAGGTTGCAGCTTTGTACCTAAGTTTTGCGTAAATAAACTCAGCCAAAAAGCCCGCGCAATGGGGTAAGCAAACACAAGTAAGAGTAACAGCAACGCGGGTATGAGGAGTATCCAGGCGGTTTTTTGTTCTCGGCGGTGGATGGTATCAAATTTGGTCATGAGAGGATAAGGAAGAATTGATTATTACTTTTTGCCTAATAGCAGCCGTGTTTCTTTGGCGGCGGCATTCATAGCCTGTTCAGGAGTAAGGCTATTTGTTAAGGCGGCGCTGAGGTAACGTTGCAAAATATCTGAGGCTTGGGCATACTGAGCGATCGCAGGGCGTAATACGGAACTACTGACAATTTTTAATAATTGGGGGTAATGGCTGTATTTAGCCACTATTTCGGCATCGCTGAATAGTTCCCGTCTGCTGGGTACATATCCCGCTTTCAAAATAAAATTGCGCTGGGCTTCGTTGCTGGTAAAGTAGCGAATTGCTGTCATTGCTTCTTTTTGGTGGGGGGAAGATTTGGCAATCCCCAGTCCCCAGCCACCTAAACAAGTTCCCGCATTTTTTCCGGGGGCGCTAACCATTGGTTTAATACCGATTTTGTCTTTAATCGGCGAACCCTCTGCATTTGCCAAGGGCCACACGTAAGGCCAACTGCGTAAAAATACCGCTTTACCGCTTTGAAATATTCTCCTTGTTTCTTCTTCTTGGTAAGTAGTTACTCCCGGTGGCGATACACCAGTTTTTACTGTATTGCGGAGAAATTCTATGGCTTGTAGTGTCTCTGGTCGGTCTAATCCTACGTCTTCAGTTGCGGGATTTACCCAAAAACCGCCGTATCCTTCCAAAACTTCAACAAACATTGCTACTAATCCCTCGTATTGACGACCTTGCCAGAGATAGCCCCAAGTATCTTTATTTTTTGCCTGTAAAGCTTGAGAGATTTTCATCAATTGGTCAAAGGTTTCTGGCGGTTTATATCCGGCGGCGGTTAGTAAGTCTTTGCGGTAATACAGCACTCCCGCATCGGAACGAATTGGTACGCGGTAGAGTTTCCCTTCGTAGCGACTTCCCTCAATATCGTTGGGCGAAAATACGGCTAATTCCTCCGTCGAAAATTCATTAGTGAGGTCTTTTAGCCACCCCGCCGCCGCAAATTTGGGTGTCCAAATTACGTCCATGTTGACCAAATCGTAAGGAGAATCGCCCAAAATAAAAGCAGAGGTATAGAGGTCTTCTAGTAAATTGGTGGCATTAGGTCCAACAATTACATTGATGCGAATCCCTGGATACTTGGTTTCAAAGTCCTTGACGATGCCTTGCTGCCAAGGTTGGGCATCGGGCGCGGTCATTAACAAGTTCAGAATAACAGGTTGCTGCGTAAAGGCTGGCACGATAAATAAAATTGTTATGCCTACGAGGATTGCTAAAGCAATACTAATAAACCAAAAATACTTTTTTATAAGCCGAGCAGATGTTAGTTTCATGGAATGCGATTATACAATCAATCTCGCTACCTAATTTGTGCCTTTATAACTAAATAGTTTGCTAGTTTTATAAAAATACTTAGTAATTAAATAAATTAGGTAAAAGAAATTTAATTTGCCGTAAATTTCTAAGATACAGCAATCTTTTCTCTAAAAGCTTCCCCCTTTAAAATGGATAAAAAAATCTAATAAGTGCTGGAGTCCAAAATTTAATTAATAAAAATTTATATTAATTATTAAAATGTTACATTATTTAGAATTTTGAGATGTATAGCTGAAAACTGATAATGATAGAAAAAACAGAAAAACAAAAAATGCTGTCAGGTGAGTTGTATTTGGCGGATGACTTTGAAATTGCCGCCGACAGCAAACGCGCTTTGGGACTGCTAAGACAGTACAATTCTACAACTGTTGAAGAAGTAGAGTTGCGCTTACAAATTCTTAAAGAATTATTTGGTAAAATAGCAGCAAAAATTCAAATTGTTCCTCCCTTTCATTGCGATTATGGCAGCAATATTTATGTGGGAAATGAATTTTATATGAACTATGGTTGTGTGATTCTTGATTGCAACACAGTTTATATTGGCAACAATGTTAAATGCGCTCCTTACGTGCAAATCTACACAGCTTACCACCCCACAGATCCCCAAATTCGCCAGACTAAAAAAGAACTGGCTGCACCAATTAATATTGGTAATAACGTTTGGCTTGGTGGCGGGGCAATTGTTTGTCCGGGTGTAAGTATTGGTGACAATACTACGATTGGCGCGGGTAGTGTAGTAGTTAAAAATATACCTGCAAATGTAATAGCTGTAGGCAATCCTTGTAAAGTTATTCGCTCTGTTACTTAATTTCAGTCCAAGTTAAAATTAAATATATAAGCTTACTCTTTAAAAATATGCAAGCACCATTAACCTACATAAACTTGATTGAATACTTTAAAGCGGAAGACTCTAGCCAGATTCGCCACGAGTATCTAAATGGACAAGTATTCGCAATGACGGGAGGTAGCCGTGAACATAACACGATTATTTTGAATATTGGTAATCAGTTACGCACTCGTTTACGCGGGAATGGTTGTCAAGTCTTTGTTTCTGATATGAAAGTCAGGGTAGAAACAGATAATGTATTTTACTATCCCGATGTAGTCGTTACTTGCAACTCCCAGGATACAGAAAAGTTTTTTTTGACTAAAACTTGTTTAATTGTTGAAGTATTATCGCCAAGTACAGAAAATATAGATCGTAGAGAAAAACTACTGACCTATAAAAAGATAGAAGCTTTACAGGAGTATGTATTAGTTAGCCAAGACGAGATAGAAGTAGAACTTTACCGTAAAGATAAAGATAATAATTGGATTAAATATATTTTGGGTAAAAATGATGCCGTAATTTTAGATTCGGTGAACTTGCAACTTACAATGACTGAAATTTATGAAGATGTATTGACTGTCTAAATATTAATCACCTAGTTGCTTAAATACCTCTAGCTTTCTATCCAACTAATCATCTGTAAACCAATCATAAGCTAAAACATCTCCAACCATACTTGCACTAATTCCCATTACCCAAATGTGAGCAATTTTAGTAAATAAAGGAATTGCAGTAAGTTCAATTTTACTTAATTGTCGAATCGTTTGATAACCATCTAAAAATGAGCCTATAATTTTACTATTTATTTCCCAAGCAGTACACATACTGATAAACTTTCCAATATCAAAAGCCCGCCAGCCATAGCCAGATTGATCGAAGTCAAATAATGTTGGCTGGTTAAGTTGAGTAAAGTGAGTGTTTCCTGAATGAACATCGCCGATACAAATACCATAACAAGGCGAATACTTTGGTAAGTTTAAGGCTATCAAATTACTTTTAAGTTTTTCAGCTTGGTTGTACAAGTAATCAATACCAGTTTTTCTATGTTTATATAATGGTGCGATTTCGCAGAGCGAACGTTTTACGAACGCATTTACAGAAGCATCTAATAAATGTTCGCTATTTAATTCAAGTCGGCTAAAACTACTTTTAAAGTTATTGCTAACTTCATGAATAGTTGCAACGGCTTCTCCCAAACTTCGGCTTTGTTCGCTATTTAGTTTTTTATCTACCGCCTTACCGGGAGCATAAGAAAACAAAGCAGTATAATGAGTTCCTTCGGGGGCAGCAATTGCCGTTGTAAAACCACCTGTTCTTTTTGTAATTGGGTAAGAAATCGCTACATTATTTTTATGCAAAAAGTACAGTAATTCTAGCTCAAAATCAATTTCATCTTTAGTTCTCCAACCATAGCGATAAACTCGCAAAATATATCGCTCTTGTTCTGTTTCTACCAAATAAGTATCATTCAATCCTCGTTTAAGTAATCGACAGCTTTGAAGCTTGCCAATTTGATAATGGCATAATACATTTTGTTCTAATGCCTCACTAGAGGGAATTGAATGAATTACAGTAATAAACTTAGAAGACATACAATTAATAATAAAAATAATTAAATAGCTATGAGCAGCAAGCCCAGTGCGATCGCGTTTGGCAGCATTAATATGGATTTAGTTGCTACAGCGCCAAAGTTGCCTGTACCTGGCGAAACTTTACTAGGACACAACTTTTTTACTGTACCTGGTGGGAAAGGTGCTAATCAAGCGGTAGCACTAGCAAGGCTAGGAGTAAATACTTACATGGTAGGGCGTGTAGGTGATGACAGTTTTGGCAACCAATTACTTAAAACTCTCCTAGCTGCGGGAGTAAATATAGAAAATATATTAGTAGATGAAAACGCCCGTAGTGGTGTAGCTCTTATTAGTATTGACGATGCGGGCGAAAATCAAATTATTGTTGTCCCTGGTGCAAATGGGTGTGTAGATAGCACCGATGTCGATAACTTGAATAGCTTATTACCCAATTGTCGCGTTTTACTAATGCAATTTGAAATTCCTTTACCAAGTATTTTATTAGCCGCCCAAGCCGCTAAACGATTGGGGGTAAAAGTAATTCTCGATCCTGCACCAGTTTTAAAAGAAATACCTGCCGAACTTTACCCGTTAGTTGATGTTATTACCCCCAATGAAACAGAAATTGGGCAGTTAGTAGGATTTGCTGTAAATGATTTAGAAGCAGCAGCTAGAGCAACGAATATTTTATTGCAGCGCGGTGTCGGCTGCGCGATCGCTAAACTAGGAGTTAAGGGGGTAATTTGTGCCACTGGGGAGGAGACATTTTTTGTGCCAGCTTTCCCGGTAGAGACTGTAGACACCGTAGCGGCGGGGGATGCTTTTAATGGCGGTTTAGCGGCGGCTATGGTTGAAGAACTGCCATTACGACAAGCTGTTGTCTGGGGAGCAGCCGCCGGGGCGATCGCGGCAACAACATCGGGGGCGCAGTCTTCTATGCCTACCAAGGATGTTTTAAGGAATTTTTTACAAGCAAGAGGAGCAATTGAAAGTAACTTTTAAACTAACTCATCCCGCGCAACGGACTATTGTCCGTCACGCCCTAACCCACCTGCTTTTACAAGCATTTAGTTAGATCAATACAATCTCATAATACGACGTTTGTTCAACAAAAGTCAATAGTTTCATTAATAAGAATTGCTTAATTGTAAGAGGTGTTTAATAAGTAGATAAGTATGATTGATAGAGTAAGTAAAAATTAAAAAGAACTTATTAAACAGCTAACTAAGTAATTATAAAACTACAAACTAAGAAGAGAAGTAATGGCAATTCCTGACGGTCCAAGCAGTTCAATTTTAATTCGCAGAATAAGTACAATTAAGTGGATTTTTAACCCGTTTAAGGTACTTGAAGAACGTGCCGAAAAGTATGGAGAAAGTTTTACAATTTCCAAAAATGCGTCGCCCTTAATAGTGTATTTCACCAATCCCCAAGCAATTGAGCAAATTTTTACTGCAAACCCAGAGTTGTTTGATACTAATAGCGCCAACGATATATTATTGCCACTGTTGGGCGAACACTCAATGATTTTGCTAGGGGGCGCAAAGCATCAACGCCAGCGTAAATTATTAATGCCTCCATTTCATGGCGATCGCTTACGCACTTACGGGCAGTTAATTTATAACGTTACCGAGGACGTAATGAGTCAGTGGCAGGTAGGTAAGCCTTTTACAGTGCGATCGTCGATGCAAGAAATCTCATTGCAAGTTATTCTCAACGCTGTTTTTGGCATTCATGAAGGAGAACGATTTGACCAACTAAGGAAAGTTTTAACAACCTTATTAGACTCCGTTGGTTCCCCTGTAAGTTCAATCCTGCTCTTTTTTACTTCCTTACAAAAAGACTGGGGCGCTTGGAGTCCTTGGGGGCGATTTTTGCGTCTCAAACAGCAAATCGATAAGCTGCTAATGGCTGAAATTAGAGAAAGAAGACAGCAGAGTGATCACAATCGCGATGATATTCTCAGTTTGCTTTTAGCTGCGCGGGATGAAGATGGGGACGCAATGACTGATGAGGAGTTGCGGGACGAATTGATTACGTTGCTATTTGCTGGACATGAAACTACTGCTTCTGCATTATCTTGGGCGTTGTATTGGATTGATTCGTTGCCAGAAGTTAAGGACAAACTGCTAAACGAACTTAAAACCTTACCTAGTGACTCCAATTTTAGCGATATTGCTCGTTTGCCTTATTTAAATGCCGTTTGCTGCGAAACATTGCGGATCTATCCTATTGCCATAACTCCCTTTCCGCGCGTGGTAAAAGTACCGATGGAAATTATGGGCTACCAACTTGAACCCGGTACGCTGTTATTAGTTTCTACTTATCTCACCCACCAGCGAGAAGATATTTATCCCCAACCCAAAAAGTTTAAACCAGAGCGCTTTTTAGAAAGACAATTTTCACCTTACGAATACTTGCCTTTTGGGGGGAGTAACCGTAGATGTATTGGTGCAGCCTTTGCTATGTTTGAGATGAAGTTGGCACTAGCGACTATTTTGACTAGCTGCGAGTTGAAGTTAGTTAATACTCACCCTATTAAACCAACTAGGCGCGGGTTGACTGTCGCGCCTCCAGGAAATATGCAGATGGTAGTTACAGAATTAAAGCAACAAGAAAAGCCTGTTTTAGTCTAAGTGCGATCGCATTACTAATCTAATCTCCTGAGACGTTGCAGTGCAACGTCTCTACTTTCCTATATCTTCATTCCACAATTGGGGATGATTATAAATAAATTCACTCATCAATTGCTTGCACTCAGCCAAATTAAGATCGATGACTTCTACCCCGTGAGACTTCATAAAATCTTCCGCACCTGGAAAAGTCTGCGACTCTCCAGCGATAACTTTTTTGATACCAAACTGAACCACCGCCCCAGCGCAAAGATAGCAAGGCATTAAGGTTGAGTACAAAATTGTTCCCTGATAAGTGCCAATTCTACCCGCATTCCGTAGACAATCGATCTCTGCATGAGTAACCGGATCGCCATCTTGGACTCGTTTATTATGTCCTTGTCCAATAATTACGTCACCCTTAACTAGCACCGAACCTATAGGAATACCGCCTTCTAGTAATCCTTGTTTAGCCTCAGCGATCGCTGCTTGCATGTATTCATCCATAATAATGTCCCCTTACAACTACTGAGTATACACTTGCAGGATTTGACTGGATAAAACAAGCTTGTGGAATTCATTTAAAGAGATCGCTTTAACTTAAAGTTGCTTTGGTGCAGCTTGTCTGACAACTTCAATATCTAAATCTAGTGCTTCTGCCACTTGCTCTAAACTTAACCCCATTTTCAACAGCCGAGGTAGTGTTTCTAGCTTGCCTTCTAGCTTGCCTTCTAGCTTGCCCTCTAGCTTGCCTTCTCGCTTGCCTTCCTGTTGTGCTTCTTGATAAACTCTAGTGTTTTTAATCAGGTCTAACCCTAACATTGCTTCTACCTCCTGACGGCTGAGATGAGGAAACTTATATATTACTATTGTCTCTATAAACTCTAAAATTTGCTGCTGAAGTTGCTCATCTGTTACTTGTTGCCTTGTTTGCGAAATTAGGTTTATAGCTTTTGCTGGAGCTTTTTTGTTGTTTTCTACTACTAGCTGGACAATTCCTACCCCAAGCGATTGACTTGCTCCTAATTCGTCTAAATATACTCTGCGGACGCGATCGCTACCTAAAAGAAATTGATAAGGTACAGGTTGCGCTGATTCAATACCCCGCCGAGGATAAACTACAATTGCCTGCCAATTATTTACTACTTTGTACTGGTATAAATAAAAAAGATTTCCGCAAAAAGACGATAGTAAAATGTTTCATCTAGTTGAAACTGCACCTCAACAAAATAAATTGGCAAGTTTGGCTTGTCTGGTGGCGGCAAAAAAAGCCCATCCAATCGAAAGGCGACTTGTTTTAGTTCAATAGATGTGAATTGATATTGGTTGGCAAGAGAGGCTGATTGACCGATTAATTCAAAAAATATGCTAGGAAATTCTTGAAACAGATAATAGAAAAGAGTATCAGTTTTCACAGGAAGTCGCCAACAAGTTCAAAGGTGATTTTAGGGGTATATGCGATCGCATCAGGTATATGTTCATCCCTACAACTTTTGACCTTGTTAGATAACCTTAATTATTTAAAGTTCTGAAGCGGTATCTGGTGCAACTACTTCTCCACCACCAATTTGCAGCATCGTATCTTGATCTGTAATAAGCTGGTTTAATTCTTTAACTTGCAAATTCATTTGTTCGCAAGCTGCCTTAAGTTGAGCAGAAAAAGTGTTGAGATCGTCACCATAGCCACATTGTAGCGCTGCTGTTTCAATTCCCTGTTTAGCATTAGCTCTAGCACAGTCAACTAATTCTGTGCCTTGCAATGGTGTAGATGATGCCATAATCCTAACAATTTTTACTTGATTATTGGTTGCTAATTTAGCAACTTTTAACCTCTAGAAACATCCTTCTTGTGGAAGAAGGATGCAACTTCAAACTTTTTTCATCTCGTTAAACTTAGTGTGGATTTTTTCTAGCTCTACTTCCATATTCTCAATAATTTCTGGCGAATGCAGACGCAACATCATTAGCCAACCACCTACCACAAGATACATCAAAAACAAGTAGGGAAAAACGTTGAAAGGCGATGCAGGTACGGGGTAAATACTCCCAACTACCGGAATCAACATAAAGGAAACTGCAATAATCGCGATCGCTACATCCCTGACTTTAAGTATCCCTTCCCGGTATAAGTACATCGGTGCAGCAATTGAAATCAGAATATAAGTTACCAAAAATCCATAAGTTGCGATCGTACCTAAGTATCCATACACATCTAATATTTTCAAGCCAAACAATGACATCGAAGCTGGCACAAGAAACACAAACAGCGATGACATTGTTACTGCAATATGAGGTGTCCCATTAGCATTGTGTGCTTTACCGATAGAAGCATGAAATATGCCATGTCTTGCCATCGTAAACAGAATTCTTGCTCCCGCAGTAATACTTGCAAGAGTGCAACCAAACAAACTGATAATTGTAGCTACCGTAATAAATAGCCCAAAATATCCCACTCCTACACCACTAGCAAGATCGTTTAATGGGGCGCTACTTTGATTGAGGGGCGAACTAGAGCCTCGAAATCCTAATACTTCAACGTAAGAAAGCAGAATAAAGAACAAGCCCGATAGTACCGTACTTAAAATTACCGCGCGGGGTATAAATTGCAAAGGCTTTTTTGCTTCATCACCCAACGCTGTAGCACTTTCAAACCCAACATAACTAAATACGGCAAGGACTAGCCCTAGTTGCAACCCTTCGGGCTTCACGTTTTGCAGCGATAACTGGGACATATCAATAGCGAAGTTTTGCTTAAATAATAACTACCGCTAATAGTAAAATTAGTCCCACCGACAAGCCTTCAATCGCCAGCATTAAGAGCGTTGATAGTTGAATATCTTTATAAGCACAGTACCAGGCAACTCCAGCACAAATTGCGTACAAAAACATTGGTGCAAACTGGATACCCAAAGGACTAACTAAAACATTCGTATAATTAGCAAACCCGCATAAAACAGCCATTGCTGTAAACAAGTAAGCAAGTACCAGACTCCATCCTGAAATTACTCCCGCCGCTGACCCCAATCCTTTAGCAATGTAAGCATACAATGAACCAGGAGAAGCCGAGCGTCGAGCAAATTGGTTAATATTCATACCGACAAATATTAACCCAACTGTTGCGATCGCGTAAGTAAGCCAAGTTCCATTGCCTGCGCTGGCATATACTAAGCCCAAATTTATCGTCGGGGTAGCTGTAGGCGCAATATTAGCAACAGATTGGGCAATAATTTCTGGAAAAGCCAAGCATTGCGATCGCAAACCCGAAACTGCACGCTCTTTTGAGCCTACAACTAATTCCTTAGCCATTATTTTACCTTTAGAACTAAATTAATTTGGGTACAGCGATTTGTAGAGACGTTGCACTGCAACGTCTCTACCTCAGATTAATGGCAACTATGTTTTGCCGCCGTTGGTGGTACATCAATCGCCGGATTTGCATCAAAAAATCCTACAGGCTTCAACATAAATCCGATATAAGAAGTTGGCATCACGGGCCAATCTTCCGGGCGAGGAATGTGATTGTGTCCGAAGGTGTACCAAACTACTACATCAGTATTTTCTATCTCCCGATCTGCCTTAGTCCACTCTGGAAGCCCGTCACCGCCAGCGTGTTGGTTAGGATAAGCACCCGCAGGGTAATTTTCTGCTTCGTTGTAAGGTGTCACCCACAAATGTTTATTTAAGTAGCCAGCCCGCTTAATTACATAAGATTCTGGATGCAGAAAAGGAAGTATGTTTTCTCCTGGCATTATTTTATAAGCGACAGGCTGACCGAGGCTATTTTTTACATCAGGATTAACTACTTTCCAGTAACGCCCAGACATGGGGTTAATTATTCGTTGCGCTGCTAATTCTGTATCTAGAAGTGTTGATTTTGCCGCAAAAGCATTGCCGTAAGGGTTGTCCTCACTAATCGGTTCAGCTTCGGTATTTACTTCGTAAACCGAGTTATTTTCGCCATCCAAATTCATATCTAGGCGGACGTTAAAAAAGTGCTGGTGATTGGGTGCATTTAATTGGGGTGCAACGAGCGTCCCATACTTATTTGTTTCTCCAGGCATGACCGCCGTAGTATTAACAATACCCGTTAATTTAACTTCGTATTGAATTGTGCCATCTTGGTAAAAGTACCAGAAAAAACCATATTCGTAGTTAGCAACTGTAGCATTAATCGCGCCCGCATAACTTTTAAGCGATTAACGGGTAAAGTGATCGCCATGCTTGCTTGCAAGACTACTTCTTTTGATAGATACAATTCGTTGTCTTGGCTACAAAGCAAAAAAATTATTTACTTTGCTGCCAATATTTGTAAGCGCTGTATGCCATAGTCACAACCCCTGTAAAAATCGCCGATTCATCAACATCGAACAATGGATGATGTAAGGGGTAGTTGAGAGCGCGGTCTTTATAACCCACACCTAAACGAAACATCGTCCCAGGAGCGTGTTCTAAGTACATAGAAAAGTCTTCTGCTCCTAAAGATGGTTCCGTTAGTACCAAAACGCGATCGCTTCCGAAGGCTTCCTCGGCGGCAGTCTGCACCAATTGCGACAAACTTAAATCGTTTTGAACTGATGGTACGCCGGGGCGATAGTCAATATGATAACGAGCGCCATAAGTATCGCAAACGCTAGCAACTATTTTTGTAATCCAACTAGGTAAATTAGCGCGAGTTTCTGGATGCAGACTCCGCACTGTTCCTAACAATTTTACGCGATCGGCAATTACATTCGGCGCTCTACCGCCGTTAATTTGTCCGATACTCAACACCACTGGGCGCAAAGGGTTCTGAGTGCGACTAATTGCTTGTTGGAGAGTAGTAATAACTTGCGAAGCAATCCAAATCGCATCTATAGCCTCGTGAGGTCTAGCACCATGCCCCGACTCTCCCATAATTACAATTTCCAAGTCGTCTGCTGCCGCCGTTAACGCGCCGTAGCGCACGCCAATTGACCCGGCGGAAATTGAAGGAAAAACGTGCAAAGACAATATTGCGCTCACCTTATCCATCGCCCCATCGGCAATCATCCAACTAGCACCTTGAGCAATTTCTTCGGCAGGTTGAAACAATAAGCGGACATTGCCAGGTAATTCCTTTGCTAGTTGAGCCAAAATCATTGCCGTACCCAAGCCTACGGTTGTATGTACGTCGTGTCCGCAAGCGTGCATGATTCCTGGTTCACGCGAGGCATACTCTAAGAGCGTACGTTCCTCAATGGGCAAAGCATCCATATCTGTACGAATCGCCAATAATCGCGCGTCCGTGCCATTTCCCTGGACTTCGGCGACAACTCCAGTTTTACCTACAGTTTCAGTGACGCGAACGCCGCTAGAAGACAGAACGCCAGCAACAAAAGCAGCAGTTTTATGTTCTTGGGCGCTTAATTCGGGATGGGTGTGGATGTGGCGGCGAATTTCGATCAGGCGATCGCGTAGTTTTTCTGCCAGGTCTTGAATACGAGTCAGCATTAATAAATTAATCTATTCGGCTTTACACCCCATCATAAAGAATTGTTAACTGCTAAGGGCGTATTTTTAAGCTACTAGGCGCTATTTAGACAAATTGGGGCAGTAATATTTGGTAGCCAAGCTAGTAACAATTTGAGCATTTACTATGCTTGATTGCTCAACAGTTTCTCTACCTTGCTTTTGTTTGATTTCCTCAAAAGAAAGTCCCGACTTTAGTTCGCTGCACACTTTTTGAGCCTGTAAACTGCTTATTTGTGGTGATTGCTCCGCATTAGCCAGCAAATTGTCCCGGACATCAGCGTACTGCATGGCACTGCGCTTATAATCGGCTAAAAATGCCTCGTCGATATCGATAGGAACTTTTGGGGCAAGCTTTTGATGGCCACATAAGGAAGTTTGAGAAAAATCAACGGTACTACCAGACTCATTAGTTAAAAAACAGGCGTAGTTTGGTTGCTCTTGAGAATAAGCCCTAATTCCTGGTAGCAGGCAAATAGCCGCAGAGACAAGGGCGCTTAAATACTTAATTTTCATTTTGTTACAGATGATTAAGGTTCTGCAATTAGTAATCCCCAATTAGGGTAAAAACTAACATCCAACCAAAAATCTTTTGTAACTACCAGTAGCGACGATCCGAGGTTACTAGACCGCTAGGCGAAGTTGTCAGTCTAAATCTAGAGCCGCGAAAATTAGCATAGGTTGTTGTTGCCCCCTTAAAGTTAGCGCCATCTAGATTGGTGGCAAATAGTCCCGCACGAGTAAGATTGGCATCCTCCAAAATCGCTGACTTGAGGTTAGCACCTGTCAAAGTAGCGCTAGTTAAATTAGCACCCGTGAAGTTAGCAGCTTCTAAATTAGCTTCGCTCAAATCTGCGCCCGAAAGATCACTTTGAGATAAATTAGCTTGACTTAAATTTGCATTTCGCAAGTTAGCGCCACTAAGATTGAGTTCGTTAAGAGGAGCGCCAGTTAAATCGCACCTCGGACACAAGCGTGTTTGTTTTAGCTGTTCCAAATCTTCCGGGCTATAAGCAATAGCTGGAGCAATTAATACTAAAGGAGCGATTATAGTAACGAATGAAAGAATACTTAGTTTCATCTTTTTGATTGAGCGTTGACAGGTTAAATTCAAAACTTGCACTGGTTAAATTTATCACCTTTATCTCAAGCTTGGCGAGATGGTAATAAGGGTATTAGACGCGATCGTGAGTAGATGGGTTCCATAAGTTATGGAGGGCATAACAATGATTCCGGGAGAAATAATTGTTCAGCAAGGAGAAATCGAACTAAATGCAGGATGTCAGACAATAAAGTTACTTGTAGCAAATACAGGCGATCGCCCGATTCAAGTTGGTTCTCATTTTCACTTTTATGAAGTCAACAACGCTCTAAGTTTTAATCGCGACGAAGCAAAAGGAATGCGCCTCGATATCCCCGCCGGGACAGCAGTTCGCTTCGAGCCAGGAGACGAAAAAGAAGTAACTTTAGTACCGTATGCAGGTAGCCGCCAAGTCTATGGATTTAATCATAAAATTAACGGTCAGTTGGATATATAAAAGCTTTCACTTGCAGTGATAGGAAACAATAGCAATGGAGTGGTACAACGAGCCGCCAATTTGGAATGTAGAAGCGATCGCATGACTGCTATTTCTGGAGCAAAAACCGACTTTTGGCGACACACTCATTACGGTTTTACTAGAGATAACGGTCACTTTTTCTGGCAACAAATTGAGGGAAACTTTACTGTTGACGTAAAAATTAGCGGTGAATACCGAAATTTGTACGACCAAGCAGGAGTTATGCTGCGCCTAGACGAATGTAACTGGCTCAAATGTGGCATTGAATTTGTCGATGGCGTTCAACACGTTAGTGCTGTCGTAACTAGAGATTATTCTGATTGGTCTGTAGTTCCTTTGTTTCAAAACCCCGCTCCTCTGTGGTTGCGCGTCACTAGACAAAACACCGCCGTAGTTGTGGAGTATTCTGGGGACGGCAAGGAGTATACAATGCTGAGAATGGCTTATTTAACTCCGGTAGTATCTTTGAATGTAGGTGTAATGTGCGCTTCTCCAGAAGGGAACGGTTTTGCAGTAACCTTTGAAGGCTTGAAAATTAGTAGTTTGTAGAGGAATTATGAGTTACCGCATGGATCGCCGCGCTTACGCTGAAACTTATGGGCCAACAGTAGGCGATCGCATCCGGTTGGCAGATACAGAGTTATTCATTGAAGTAGAACAAGACTTTACTACCTATGGCGATGAAGTCAAGTTTGGCGGTGGGAAAGTAATTCGTGATGGTATGGGACAATCCCCCATCTCTAACGCCGATGGAGCAGCAGATTTAGTCATTACTAACGCTCTTATTCTCGATTGGTGGGGAGTTGTTAAAGCAGATATTGGCATTAAAGATGGGCGGATATTTAAGATTGGCAAAGCTGGAAACCCCTATATTCAGGACAATGTAGATATTATTATTGGTGCGGGTACAGAAGTACTAGCAGGCGAAGGAATGATTCTTACCGCCGGGGGAATTGACAGCCACATTCACTTTATTTGCCCGCAGCAGATTGATTGCGCGATTTCATCAGGTATAACTACAATGATTGGCGGCGGTACAGGCCCTGCTACCGGGACAAACGCTACTACTTGCACTCCTGGAGCTTGGAATATTCACCGAATGCTACAAGCGGCGGAAGCCTTTCCTGTCAATATTGGTTTATTGGGTAAAGGTAATAGCAGCCAGCCTCAAGGACTTGTCGAACAAGTAAACGCTGGGGTAATGGGGTTAAAACTCCATGAAGATTGGGGAACTACACCTGCCACTATTGATACTTGTCTCAGCGTCGCCGATGATTACGACGTGCAAGTGGCAATCCACACCGACACTCTCAACGAAGCTGGATTTGTCGAAACAACGATCGCTGCTTTCAAGGGTCGCACCATCCACACCTATCATACCGAAGGCGCTGGGGGCGGTCATGCACCCGATATTATTAAAGTTTGCGGACAAACTAACGTATTGCCGTCTTCTACCAATCCAACTCGCCCTTATACGCTAAATACTCTAGATGAGCATTTAGATATGCTGATGGTTTGCCATCACCTCGATCCGGCTATACCCGAAGATGTCGCCTTTGCTGAGTCTCGTATCCGCCGCGAAACGATTGCGGCAGAAGATATTTTGCACGATTTGGGCGCTTTTAGCATGATTTCCTCCGATTCCCAAGCGATGGGACGAGTTGGCGAAGTAATTATTCGCACTTGGCAGACGGCGCATAAAATGAAGGTACAGCGAGGTCAGCTAACCGAAGATAGTCCGCATCATGACAACTTTCGGGCAAAACGATACATTGCCAAGTACACCATTAATCCCGCCATTACTCACGGGATTGCGGCTCATGTAGGTTCGGTAGAAGTAGGAAAATTGGCGGACTTATGCTTGTGGAAACCAGCATTTTTTGGAGTCAAGCCAGAGATAGTTCTCAAGGGTGGCGCGATCGCCTGGGCGCAAATGGGCGATGCTAATGCTAGTATTCCTACACCCCAGCCTGTACACATGCGTCCGATGTTTGCAAGTTTTGGCGGTGCAATTGCCAGCACAAGTTTAACTTTCCTCTCTAATGCTGCCCTAGAACGAGAGATTCCTACTCAGTTAAACTTGCAAAAAATGACTGTTGCAGTTTCGGAAACTAGGCTTCTTCGCAAGCAGGATATGAAGTTAAATGCCGCTTTACCTCATATTGAGGTAGATCCGGAAACCTACCAAGTTAGAGCCGATGGACAATTACTTACTTGCGAAAGCGCGACTATATTACCTTTAGCACAACGCTATTTTTTGTTTTAACGCAACTATTTACTTGATTGAATTTCCTTTTTTAACCCTAAAATTCCTTGAGAATTAACTTCGTAAGCTTTGCCTATATAGCCCGTGCGATCGTAGAGAATTTGATGAGTATGTAGGTCAAGTTCAGCTTCATCCTCAAACTGAGAGCGGTAATAAGGTTTTAACTTTTCGGCTAAATCCATACTTTGAATTTGCGCGTGCAGTTTGGCGTTGTCTCCATCGAAATAAGCAATTCTAGCCGTTTCATTTTGCAAAAAGCTGATGATTATTGGACTTGGGACACCACCAATATCTAAATAACCTTTTGTTAGCATTACTGCCCAAATCCACCCCAGCCCACTTAAAACCACAAATAAAATACCTGGAAATACGATTGAAGCTGGGCGCAAAGAGCGATCGCTTACTTTGTAGCTGCTATTTCTTTTTCGTGATGCTGGAATAGGTAGCGCCATAGTAATTTTTTTTGAAAATGCGCTCTTAATGTAACTTTGAATTAATTTTTTGGCAAAGCTGAGTTAAAAGCTCACACTAATTAAATCCATTTGCAATCTTTCTATTTGTAGAAACCGCTACAAAACTAAGATATATATTAATTTCTTAATAAATTGATTAGTCCCTGCAACTTTTATTTCAAAAGTATTATTGATAAGTCCAATTTCTGAGTATGAGAGCAAGTTGTTTAAACTACCAAAAACTAATAATTTTTACTAGATTTATTTATCAATTTGCAGTGAGCTTTAGCTTAAATAATGAATTTGTCGATGGCGAATTTAACCAAAACCTAAAAGTCAACAGCCATTGGAATTAAATCAATAGGCAAATAATCTTTCGCAAGTAGGAGGCTAATTGAGCCCTCAAAGGAAAAGATAATACAGGTGAAGACGTATTTAAAAAACTTAATCTCTTAGCCAATCTCCCCTCCATGAGTTCGCCCCTAACTGCTACTGACCAAATACTTGTTGTTGACGACTCTCCTGATAATGTCTTCCTCATCCAAACCATTTTGGAAGAAGAAGGATACAGTATCACCACCGCCGAAAATGGAGCTTCTGCGCTAGCACAAATTGAACAATCTCCCCCAGATTTAGTTTTGCTAGATGTAATGATGCCGGGAATGGATGGCTTTGAAGTTACTAAGCGCCTCCGTCAAAATACTAAATTGGCATTTATTCCTATCCTCTTAATCACTGCCCACGATAAACCTAGTGTCGCTCAAGGCTTGGATATAGGAGCAGATGATTTTATTCGTAAGCCTGTAGAAGTAGATGAATTATTAGCAAGAGTGCGGAACCTATTGCGTCTCAAGCACAGCGTAGACGAGCGCGATCAAATTGCCCGTCAGAGAGAAGATTATGTGTCTCGTCTCACTCACGATTTGCGTACTCCCTTAGTAGCTGCCGATCGGATGTTGATGCTATTCCAGCAGGGGGCGTTAGGAGAGCTTTCGCCTACTATGCTAGAAGCGATTTCTACTATGGCACGTAGCAATCAAAATCTCTTGCAAATGGTCAATACCTTACTGGAAGTTTACCGCTTTGAAGCTGGGCGCAAAACTTTAAGCTTTTTTCCGATTGATTTGCAGCAGTTGCTGCTAGAAGTTATTAATGAACTTAGTCCCCTAGCCATAGAAAAAAAATTATCTATAATTGCAGATTTTAAAGAACAAACACCGATCAACAAAGTCATGGGTGATCGCTTAGAACTCCATCGTTTGTTTACTAATTTAATTGGGAATGCGATTAAGTTTACCGATTCTGGTTCAATTACTGTTCGCCTCAATTGGTCCACTGCTCCAAAAAATCTTCCCGCCAAACAAAATGTGGATTATGTCGCCGTTGAAATTGATGATACAGGCTCAGGTATTGTCACAGATGAACAAGCAACTATGTTTGAGCGCTTTCGCCAAGGCAGTCACAAGCGTTCTGGTAGTGGATTAGGTTTGTATTTGTCTCGGCGCATTGTTGAAGCTCATCAAGGTACAATTCAACTCAAATCCGAACCAGGTAAAGGTAGTGTGTTTACTGTCTATTTACCCGTTTAGTAGTCTGTAGTTAGTAAGCTTTACAGCTAATTTACTAATTTGCTTATAATTTTACCTATTTAGGACTACCAAATTCTTCACTTAACTTACAAAGTTTTTAAAAACTTTGCCGAAGTCAATATCTGCATCAATCTCTAAATATTTAGCTAACCCCCAGTATTCTGAGAGAATGTCTACAATATGTAGCTGACACTAACTACTGTCCTCCAACACCCAATATAATTATCAGAATCTAAGCCCAAACATAAACTTATTTTGTTTACATTAGACGGAGATTTTAACAAATCTACTTCTTAACTCAAACTCCCGATTTCCTGACGTTTCTTCTGTATCCAACCCTTAGATTGAGTTAACACAAACTCTGATTTATTCTTACTTATTCAAGGTTACAAAAAATTGAAAGAACGAGCGCTCTAAAACTTTATCTTTCTTTAAGAAAAAATCTTTTAATAATGATTTTTAGCTAGACAAACATCAACATTTTTGTTAAAATGTTATAATGGGAGTATTTATGAAAATATTATTTTTGTTAAGGCTTCCATTATAAATATAATATCAAAAAAATCAATACTTTGCAAGGATTTTTATAAATTAAATTAATAATTTTTCTATCTCAAAATGCTTACTCAACCAGCAATTAATGAAATTATCCGTAAGCAACGCGAGTTTTTTGGTAGTGGAAAAACAAAGGACATAAATTTTAGGATTGCCCAACTAAGAAAGTTAAAGCAAGCCATTGTAGAGAATTTTGAAGTAATTGCTCAAGCTCTAAAAGCAGACTTAAATAAGCCTCAGTTTGAAGCTTATATTACCGAATTTGTAGTTACAAAAGAAATCGATTACGCCCTAAAACATATTAAGTCATGGACATCGCCCAAAAAAGTCACGATGCCCTTAGAGCAATTTCCAAGTTACGGTTGCATTTGCCCTGAGCCGCTAGGAGTTGTGTTAGTTATTGGGGCATGGAATTATCCACTCCAGTTAATAATATCGCCCTTAGTAGGTGCGATCGCATCAGGTAACTGTGTAACCCTAAAACCGTCCGAAAATGCCCCTCATACTTCTAAAGTATTAACAAATATTATTCAACAATGTTTTGACGACTTTTATATAGCTGTAGTAGAAGGAGACAAAGAAACAAGCGAACAGCTATTAGAAGAAAAATGGGATCGGATCTTCTTTACAGGTAGTACCGCCGTTGGTAAAATTGTTATGGCAGCCGCCGCCAAACATTTAACTCCTGTTACTTTAGAGCTTGGTGGTAAAAGCCCTTGTATTGTCGATACGGATATCGATATTGACTGTACAGCTAGACGAATTGTTTGGGGAAAATTTGTTAACGCTGGGCAAACTTGCATTGCTCCCGACTATCTTTTAGTAAATACGGCAATTAAGCAAGAATTGTTAGTAGCGATCGCTAAGTATGTAAAGGAATTTTTTGGCGACCGCCCAGAAAGTAGCCCTGACTACGCCAGAATTATCGACGACAGGCAATTCTATAGATTAACTACCTTGCTTAAAGATGGAGAAATAGTTATTGGTGGTAAAACTAATGCTTCCTTGCGTTACATCGCGCCGACAGTGATAGATAATGTATCCCTAGAAGATGCGGTAATGCAAACAGAAATTTTTGGACCAATTTTACCCATAATTGCCTACAACAATTTACTTGATGCAATCGCAATTATCAACTTGCTGCCCAAACCCTTGGCTATATATATCTTTTCTAGAAACAAAAACTTGCAACAGCAAGTATGCAGCCAAACATCATCGGGTGGAGTTTGCATTAACGATACACTGATGCAATTTGGAGTATCATCTTTACCTTTTGGTGGTGTAGGGGATAGCGGGATTGGTAGCTATCATGGCAAAGCAAGTTTTGACACCTTTTCTCACTATAAAAGTATATTAAATAAATCTTTCCGCCTCGACTTCAACTTGCGATATCCTCCTTACCAAGGCAAGTTAGCACTCCTCAAGAAGATACTTTTTTGATAAAGACGGGTTATCTATCAACTGCCACAAATTTTAAACTTTTAAACCACTCCCCAGGTTGGAGAGCGGTTTGGTGAAAGGTTATACAAATTTCTCTGCTATAACTTAAACCGTCATAATATCTTTTTCTTTCTCGGCTAGCAAATCGTCAATTTTGGCAATGTATTTGTTTGTTAATTTTTGCAAATCGTCTTGACGATCGCGCGATTCATCTTCTGATAATTCGCTATTTTTTTCTTGCTTGCGAATCGAATCAATCCCATCGCGGCGAATACTGCGAATTGCAACCCGCCCTTCTTCAGCGTATTTAGTTGCTAATTTAACAAATTCTTTACGGCGATCATTTGTTAAAGGCGGAATATTCAGCCGAATCACCGAGCCATCGTTATTCGGAGTTAAACCGACATCCGACAAGGAAATAGCCTTTTCAACCAAATTCAAAGTACTGCGATCATAAGGTTGGACTAAGATCGTACTAGAATCGGGTGCATTAATATTCGCCAGCGCTTTCAAGGCAGTAGGAGAACCGTAATAATCTACCATTACCTTATCTAACAAAGTCGCATTAGCGCGCCCTGTGCGAATTGTATTAAAAGAGCGTAAAGTCGCATCTACACTCTTTTGCATCGTACTTTCAGCTTCAGCTAACTTCACAAAAACCTCCAACCATAGTACCAATTGATTCTCCCATCACTGCCCGTTGGATATTACCTCTTACAGACAGATCAAAGACAAGAATCGGAATATTATTTTCTTTACATAAAGCGATCGCTGTACTATCCATTACCCGCAAATCTTGAGTGAGAACGTGAACATAATTAAGCGTTTTGTAGCGTTTAGCATCGGGATTGAGGTGGGGATCGCTATCGTAGATTCCATCTACCTTAGTGGCTTTAAAAATCACCTCTGCATCAATTTCCGCCGCTCGTAATGCTGCGGTCGTATCGGTAGTAAAAAAAGGATTTCCTGAACCCGCACCAAAAATTACTACTCGTCCCTTTTCCAAGTGACGAATAGCCCGTCGCCGAATATAAGGTTCTGCTACTTCTTGCATAGCGATCGCAGTTTGAACGCGCGTCTGCACTTCCAGCCTCTCTAAGCAGTCTTGGAGAGTTAAAGCATTCATCACCGTAGCAATCATGCCAATATAATCCCCCGTTGCCCGATCCATGCCTGCCGCCGACGCTTTGACCCCACGAAAAATATTTCCGCCACCTACTACAATAGCGACTTGAACGCCGCTTTTTACAATTTCTGCTACTTCTGCGGCAATTTCTTGAACTACGGCTGGATCGATGCCGTAACCCAAGTTGCCCATAAGAGCCTCACCGCTCAATTTTAGTAGAATGCGCCCGTAAGGTTTAACCATGCAACATTGCTTTATTTCAGTTCTTGCCTCCAACTTAAGATAGCAGTAGTCCAGTACTTTTTTTGGATCTGCCCCTCAAGTTCTCCAATAAAAGCCTCTAAAAGCTATTTATCTGTTCTTAGCGCCACCTTACTTCGCTACCCACAGTCTCCGTTGTAGTTGTTTCAATTGCCTCACCCTTAAGCAAGGCTGTTGTTGCTGCTACTAAATAATCCATCTTGACTGCATTTGCTTGGCTATTGTCATCAATTGCTCCCCGGTAGCGCACTTTGCTAGTAGCATCTAGCAAAAATACCATTGGCATTGTTGTTGCGCCAAAACTGCGCGTCACGTCTTGAGTTGAATCCCACAAGTAGGGAAAATTCAATTTTTGCTCAGTGGCAAATTTTTTCATATTATCAAAGCCTTCTCCTAGCTCTTGATTGCCATCGTGAGGATTGATGCCAATTAGAGTAAAGCCTTGCCCTTGCATAGAGCTTTGCAAGTTTTTTAGTCGCTCTATATATACCCCAACCTCAGGAGAAGTATTCGCCAAAAATACAATACCTACAGCTTTAAACTTTTCTAAATAGCGAGCTAAATGGTGAACTTCTAAGTCTACGCCTCTAATCTCAAAATCTGGTGCGTAGCTACCAATAGCTGTAGGAATTTGTTCTAAAGAAGTCATTTTTTTAGTAATGAAGTTAGGAATACATTGATGCAGTCAATGACTGATATCCAATCAGTTTATAAACTAATTTAGCTGCTGTAAATTGTGAAACTACTGAGTCTACAATTGGTGCTAACTCCATCACATCGCAGCCAATTACTTGACGAGTAGCAAACACTTGAGCTAAAAACACTGTTAATTCGTACCAAGTTAATCCACCGGGTTCGGGCGTACCAACGCCAGGAATTAAAGTAGGATCGATGCCGTCTAAGTCAATAGTTAAAAATACCTTTTTCGTAGGAATAGATGCGATCGCATCTTCCATCCAACTTTCACTTTTAGCAATGTCTCGCGCCCGGAAAACCGTTAGATTTTTTTCCTTAATTAGATCTGCTTCTTCCTTACAAATAGCTCTAATTCCAATCTGTACTGTAGGCAAACCCATGTCAACAATCCGCCGCATCACGCAAGCATGGTTATAAATTGAGCCTTCATATTCGTGGCGCAAGTCTCCATGAGCATCAATTTGAACGATCGTAAATGCCTCATTTGGGTAAGCTTGACGGTAGGCTTCTACTATTCCTGTAGTAATGCTATGTTCGCCACCCAAAGAAATAACAAATTTATTATCTTCAATTAGCTTAAAAACTGTTTCTTGAGTAACTTGCAGCATTTGCTCGGCGGTAATTTTGGGCAAATCGCGTGTATCCGCGATTACTTCTGCGGTGTAAATTCCTACTTCCCGGCAAGTTTCTTTATCCAATTCTTCATCGTAGTATTCTACTTGCTGCGATGCTTCTAAAATTGCATCTGGCCCATTTTCGCAACCACGACGATAGGTAGTTGTCGCCTCGTAAGGAATTGGTAAGATAACTACCTTTGCGTCTTGATAGCTTGCGGCTACATCCGTTCCCAAAAATGGCATTGTCAAAGTAGAAATTTGTCTGCTCATAATCCGTTAAATAAAAATATATATAATTGTAACAATTAGAACTTAATTATTTTTAATAATAGAAAGTGAGGAGTACAAGCCCCTCACTCCTCACACCACTAAGACGAAATCAAGACATCAGAATTGGTAGCACTCAAGGCGGCGTTACTAATTGCTTCGGATTGCGGGACTCGTTGCAATTTAGCTCCTACTTTGAGTAACTTATTTTCCAATTGTTCGTAGCCGCGATCTAGATGATGCAATCCCGCAATTGTAGTTTTGCCCTGCGCTGCTAAACCAGCTAAAACCAAAGCAGCAGACGCTCTCAAATCTGTTGCTACGACTGGTGCGCCCGATAACATTGGTACGCCTCGAATAATGGCATGATTATTTTTAACTCGAATATCAGCACCCATGCGGTTCAATTCTGGGACGTGACGCAATCGATTTTCAAACACGGTTTCCGAAACTAAACTATTGCCTTCACTTAGCGCCAGGAGTGCCATAAACTGCGCTTGCATATCGGTAGGAAAGCCAGGATAAGGTAGAGTTTCAATATCTGTACCTCTAAGACTACTTCCTGGAATAATCCGCAAGCAGTTAGAGGAATCAATAACTACTTGCGCCCCAATATCACGCAACTTGGCGATCGCTGCTGTAAGATGATCGGGAATGACCGGGGATACACTTAGTTCAGAATTAGTGATTGCGCCAGCGATTAAAAAAGTTGCGGCTTCAACGCGATCAGGAATGATAGCGTAATCCGTAGAGTGTAAACGGGGAACCCCACAAATGACTATTGTATTAGTTCCTGCACCATAAATTTGCGCCCCCATTGCCTTACAAAAATTGGCTAAATCTACAACTTCTGGTTCTTGAGCGGCATTTTCAATAATTGTTTCCCCTTCGGCTAAGGTAGCCGCCATCATCAACGTTTCCGTTGCGCCGACACTAGGGTAATCTAAATAAATTCTTGCTCCCTTTAATCTGGTTCTATTGCCTTTGATATAAGCATTGACCATACCATGCTCTATTTGTACATCAGCGCCCATTAATTGCAGTCCACGGACGTGCAGAGCTACAGGTCTTGCTCCTATAGTACAACCGCCGGGTAGAGGTAAGCAGGCGGCTCCTAATCGTGCGAGCAGTGGACCTATAGCAAAGAAACTCGCCCGCAACTGACTAACCAGTTCGTAGGGAGCTTGAGATTTTCCGATAGTACTTGCATTGATATCTAATACATTGCCAGTTTGGGCGATCTTTACGCCTAAAAATAAAAGAATTTCGCTCATTCGCGTTACATCTACCAGCATAGGTACGTTACGCAAGCGGCAATCTTCTGAGCAGAGTAAGGAAGCAGTGATCAAAACTAAAGCAGAATTTTTTGCTCCGCTAATTTTCACATGACCTTGCAATTGAGAGCCACCCCAAATTTGCAACACCGATGGCTCGTTATCTGGGGAATTGGGGGCTTTTATCAAGCTTGGATGAGTAGTAATAATTTTATCCTCCGCAATTTGTTGAGTATTTTTACATATGAGAATTTGGTCTTGATTCTACATTGATAATCGCCATTCGTAAAATTAATATGTTCTCGGAGATTTTACTATGTAAGTATTACTGCCTCCCGTATTTATACTGCTATTAGTAAAGTTGGTGTAAGCTAATCGAAAACACTGTTATTGTTGAATTGTTTGCAGTCTTGCACTCGTTACCCTTAAGTGCAATAGGGGGCGAAACTGTTTAGTTGCTCGGATATTAAATAGCTATTGACACAAGCGTATGTATAAGAGAAGATTGTAAGCTGTCTCCAAAAGACTTATGAGCGGAACTGGCGGAATTGGCAGACGCGCTAGATTCAGGTTCTAGTGCCGCAAGGCTTCCGGGTTCAAGTCCCGGGTTCCGCATTAAATTAGCAAACAATTATCCAGTGATTGTTTAATCAGCTAAAGAATTTAAACATTTTCAATTTGCAGCCAAAAATCGCCAAGGGAGCTAAATGCTGACAAGTTTACAAAATCCCTTTGTCAAGCAAATCCGCAAACTTCAATCGGCTAAAGAACGAAGAGAACAAAATTTATTTTTGCTAGAAGGAACCCACCTAATTGAGTCTGCTTGTTTAGTTGATTATCCGCTAGTGGGCGTATGTTGCACCGAGCAATGGCAAGCAAATCATCAATCTCTGTGGGAAAATCTGCTTTTAAAGGCTGAACGCATAGAAATTGTCACTAATGAAGTATTGAGCGCGATCGCAACTACCGTAAATCCTGATGGAGTAGTAGCAACGGCACGCAAAGCTCCTCAAGCTAAATTACCCTGTACGGGTTTGTTACTAGCATTAGAAACCGTGCAAGATCCAGGGAATTTAGGCACAATTATTCGTACTTGTGCGGCGGCGGGTGCTTCCGGGTTGTGGTTGAGTAGTAATAGCGTAGACTTGGATCATCCCAAGGTATTAAGAGCTAGTGCGGGGCAGTGGTTTCGATTACCAATGGCGATAAGTAGTGACCTAGTTGCAACTTGCCTTGAGTGTCAAAAATCAGGAATGCAAATCGTCGCCACCACGTCTACAGCTTCGTTGACTTACTGGGAATTAGACTATCTGCGTCCCACTTTAATTTTATTAGGGAACGAAGGCGCAGGATTATCAACTCAATTGTTAGCAATTTCTGACAAACAAGTAAGTATTCCCTTAAGTTCGCACGTGGAGTCAGTAAATGTAGCGATCGCGGCAGCTTTACTATTATACGAGGCGCAACGTCAGCAAAATTTTTCAATTAACTTGTAAATACATCTAGTATATTTTGTGGTATTGCTTTTGGACGCATAGAAGTAGACTCTACCCATACCCACAAAGCTTCTGCCGTTACCACTAACACATTATCAGTTTTGCGAATTTCATAGCGCCGAATCGCACGAGAACCGCGCATTTCTTGTACCCAAGTAGTTATATCCAAAAAGTCTCCCGCAATGGCGGGGCGGAGGCGGAGGCGGAGGTAGTCTATTGCTAGTCGCCGCATGACGAAAACGCTACCTAACTGACGGTAAGTTTCTAACGTCAAACCCAAATGTTCCGAATGTTCTATTGCAGTTTGTTCTAAATAACTTTGGTAGACAGCATTATTTACATGACCTAAAGCATCCATTTCATAGTGCCTAACGCGCAATTGAGTAGTAAATGTTTTCATCCCAAATAATTAAGTATTGTGTCTCAGTTATAAAAATTTAATCCTGTTCGTCGAAAAAGAGCAAATTGTAGCATACTTCGTCAAAATGAAGTTAATTGCGCCGCAAAATTGGGTTTTTTCCCGGTACTGATAAGCAAAAATTACAAAAAAACTTGCCAAGTCTATATATCTTAAAGGTTTCATCGATCCAATAAGGGCGATCGCACCTTAGAATGATTGATTGAAATATCGAATTGCCATAAGTTTCAGCCATTGTGAGTTAAATTCATTTCATTTATCCCGCATGGGGAAATTTTTGCCTGTAGTTCTCAAGGAGATTAATAATGAATAAAGGTGAATTGGTTGATGCAGTAGCTGAAAAAGCTAGTGTGACCAAAAAACAAGCTGATGCCGTATTAAGTGCAGCTTTAGACTCAATTGTTGAAGCTGTATCCTCTGGAGATAAAGTAACGCTAGTAGGCTTTGGCTCTTTTGAACGACGCGATCGCAAAGAACGCGAAGGACGCAACCCCAAAACCAACGAAAAGATGAGTATTCCCGCGACAAGAGTTCCGGCATTTTCCCCTGGCAAATTGTTCAGAGAGAAAGTAGCGCCCGCCGGAGACGACTAAAAGTTTGATACAGCCTGTACATGGAGGAAATTTAGCCTGGGCAGCAGCAATAGCTAACTGTCCTCCTGATGCAATTATCGATTTTTCTGCCAGTATTAGCCCTTTAGGTCCGCCTAAAAGTGCGATTTGCGCCATCGTTGCTAATCTGGATAACCTCCGCCACTATCCCGATCCAGACTATCGGGAATTGCGGACGGCAATAGGTAAATTGCATCAATTACCTCCTGATTGGATTCTGCCGGGTAATGGCTCGGCAGAATTACTTACGTGGGCAGGCTGGGACTTAGCAACCTTAGCCGCAACAGCCCTAGTTACTCCAGCTTTTGGAGACTATAGGCGCAGTCTTGAGGCTTTTGATGCCAATATCAAGCCGTTTTCAATTTTCGACGGCAAGCAAGGACTAGATAGATCTTCTCCCTACTTGCAGTGCGATCGCGATTTTCTCCTATACGAGCAATCAAGCCTCCACTCTTATTCCCCTTTGCAGAGGGGGCTATTGCTAAATAATCCCCACAATCCTACGGGCAAGTTATTTTTGTTGGAGTCGATTGCGCCCTACTTAGAAGAATTTGCTTTAGTTGTGGTAGATGAAGCTTTTATGGATTTTTTGCCGCCGGAGCAACAACAGAGTTTGATACCTCTAGTAGAAAAATATCCAAACTTAGTAATTTTGCGATCGCTAACCAAGTTCTACAGCTTACCAGGACTAAGACTAGGCTACGCTGTTGCTCACCCGGATAGGCTAAAAATTTGGCAAACTAGGCGCGATCCTTGGTCTGTCAGCACTTTAGCGGCGGCGGCAGCAATAGCCATCATCCAAGATATCGCTTTTCAACAGCAAACTTGGGCATGGCTACCAAGCGCACGGGAACAATTATTTACAAGTTTGACGCAATTGCCTGGATTACAGCCTTGGGCGAGTGCGGCAAACTTTTTACTCGTACACTCCGAAAGTTCGGTTAAACAGCTTCAGCAGCGCTTACTACAGCAGCACAGGATAATGATCCGCAATTGTCTAAGTTTTCCCGAACTTGGCGACTTTTACTTCCGAGTAGCGGTACGATCACATAGTGAAAACGAGCATCTAGCTTGTGCGATCGCTCAATCTCTGGCAAATAATCCATAATTAGCGCCATGCTCTAAAAAACCTATGGCGGATTACGATTTAGTAATTATTGGTGGTTCTCTAGCAGGACGGTATGCAGCTATTTTGGCAACGGAGCAGGGGAAAAAAGTTGCCCTTGTAGAACCCGAAGAAACAACGCTATTTAATTTACTTGTGCCTCATGCTTTAAATCAGCTAAGACAAGTCAAGTCGCAGTTTTTTATTCCGTCGATTTCTCATCAAAAATCTCTTAGTTGGGCAGAAGTTGGGCAATGGATTAAAAATGTTATTGCCAATATAGAGGAAAAAAACTCTCTGGCAATACTAGCGGCTTTAGGAGTAGATGTAATTGTTGGTAGCGGAGAGTTTAGCGCTCAAGAATTACTAATTAAAGTTAATAACCGCAAACTAATAGCCCGATATTATCTAGTGGCTACTGGCGCTATTCCTGCTGTGCCAAAAATTTCTGGACTGCAAGCTGTAAACTACTTTACTCCTAACAATATTGGGCAGCAGTTAGATGTAGCACGACTAGGAAAAAATTGGGTAATTATTGGTAGCAATCCCGATAGTATTACTTGGGCGCAAATTTTGACTCGCTTGGGTTTTAATATTACTTTGGTAGTCAAAAGTTCGCAAATTTTGCCTAGTTTAGATGCGGATGTATCCTACTTAGTCCAAGCTATCTTAGAAGCTGATGGGGTAAGGGTGCTGACCGAAATGACTGTCAGTCAAATTAAGGAAATCAATCGTAAAAAGTGGGTTCAAGCAGGTAATGAGGCAATCGAAACTGATGAAATTTTAGTTTGTGCTGGCTACCAACCTAATATTAAAGATTTGCACCTAGAAGCCGTAAAAGTTAAATGCCATCAACGTGGTATTGAAGTGGACTCTTGGCTACAAACAACGAATCCTCAAATTTATGCCTGCGGTGATGTAATTGGTGGTTATCCCTACCCTAATATCAGTAATTACGAAGCTAAAATTGCTGTAAATAATGCCTTACTATTGCCAAAATTAAAAGTTGATTATCAAAGTATTCCTTGGGCAATTGCTACTACTCCTCAAATAGCCCAAGTGGGATTTACAGAAGCCCAAGCAAAACGTTTTTACAGCGATGTTATAGTATTGCAGCAAAACTTTAAAACTGTAGCTGCGGCTCAATTAAGTGAAGAAACAACAGGCATTTATAAATTAGTTGTCCACCGCAACAGGCAGATTTTGGGAGCAACAATTGTTGGTACTCAATCTAGCGAATTAATTAATCTTATTGCTTTAGCGATCGCCCAAAAATTAAAAGTAGAGGCAATTTCTCACTTATTCCCCATCTATCCTAGTTTTTCCGAAATCTTTGCGCGTGCGATCGCTAACTTCAAGTTAAAATCTTAAACGGGACAAAATATTTATCTTCCGGTAGTTTCTCCCCTACCCCATTTATCCCCTACAGGTTATGCAAACCTTGACAAACTCAGCGACAGCGCCCCATCCTCCCCTAGATACCACCATCCACCGACGCAAAACTCGCCCTGTCAAAGTTGGTAATATTACCATTGGTGGCGGCTACCCTGTGGTGGTGCAGTCGATGATTAACGAAGACACCCTAGATATAGATGGCTCGGTAGCCGCAATTCGTCGCCTGCACGAAATTGGCTGCGAAATTGTCCGCGTTACTGTACCGAGTATGGCTCACGCCAAAGCTTTAGCAGAAATTAAGCAAAGATTAGCGACAACTTACCAAAGCGTACCGTTGGTTGCAGACGTGCATCATAATGGCATGAAAATTGCCCTGGAAGTTGCCAAGCACGTTGATAAAGTCCGCATCAATCCAGGACTTTATGTATTTGAAAAACAAAAAACTACTGACTACAGCCAAGCGGAATTTGATGAGATTGGCGACAAAATCCGCGAAACTTTAGAGCCGCTAGTTGTTTCCTTGCGCGATCGCGGAAAAGCAATGAGAATCGGCGTAAATCACGGCTCTTTAGCCGAAAGAATGCTATTTACCTACGGCGATACTCCCGAAGGCATGGTAGAGTCGGCACTAGAATTTATCCGCATCTGCGAGTCTTTAGACTTTGGCAATATAATAATTTCTCTCAAAGCCTCCCGCGTCCCAGTAATGGTAGCAGCTTACCGCTTGATGGCGCAGCGTATGGACGAATTAGGGATGGACTACCCCTTGCACTTAGGCGTTACTGAGGCGGGAGATGGCGAGTATGGACGCATCAAGTCAACGGCAGGTATAGCGCCACTTTTAGCCGATGGCATTGGCGACACTATCCGAGTATCAATTACCGAAGCACCAGAAAAAGAAATTCCCGTTTGCTACAGCATCCTGCAAGCGTTAGGATTGCGAAAAACAATGGTGGAATATGTTGCTTGTCCTTCTTGCGGTCGGACTTTGTTTAATTTAGAAGAAGTATTGCACGAAGTTAGAGAAGCAACTAAACACCTAACGGGTTTAGATATTGCCGTCATGGGTTGCATTGTTAATGGCCCTGGAGAAATGGCAGATGCAGATTACGGCTACGTAGGTAAGCAACCAGGCTATATTTCTTTGTATCGTGGGAGAGAGGAAATTAAAAAAGTACCAGAAGTTGAAGGGGTTAAGGAATTGATAAACTTAATTAAAGCCGACGAGCGCTGGATCGATCCTTAAACAACTGCTAAGAGTTTTTACGTACATCCCTTGTTAGTTACGTGTGTTAAATTGGGCTTACTTACAACCACGAGCATTTTTCTCCGGTTACAGCAGTCATTATGGCAATTTCAAAACAAGGGTTTGTTATAGGTGCGACAGCCGCAATGTTAACGGCATTTGCTGTTAACATTTCTGGCATTTACTCGCCAGGTAAGGCTTTTTTTAAGGAAAGTCCCAAAGAATTAGTAGATGAAGTTTGGCAAGTTATTGATCGCAGTTATGTAGATGGGACATTTAACCAAGTAGATTGGCAAAATGTCCGTAAAGAATATTTAAGCCGCAATTATACAACTAAACAGGATGCCTACAAAGCCATCCGCCAAATGCTAGAGAAGCTAGAAGACCCTTACACTCGCTTCATGGACCCGGAAGAATTTAAAAGCTTGCAAGTAGAAACTTCTGGGGAACTTTCTGGAATTGGGATTCAAATTGCCCCGGATGAAAAAACTAAGAAAATAACTGTAATTGCGCCAATGGAAGGCACCCCGGCGGCGACGGCGGGTATTTTGGCTAAAGATATTATTCTCAAAATTAATGACAAAAGTACCCAGGGCATGAATATTAATGAGGCAGTATCATTAATTCGCGGTAAGCCAGGTACAGAAGTTAGTATTACTATTTTGCGAAACAAACAACAAAAACAGTTTCGCGTTAAAAGAGCAAAAATTGAACTGCACCCAGTCCGTTACAGCTATCAAAATAACCCTAATGGCGGTACGGGTTATATTCGCCTAAATCAGTTTAGTGCAAATGCCTCCTCGGAAATGCGTAACGCCATCAAAGATTTGGAGAAAAAAAAGGTAGCTGGATATATCTTAGACTTGCGCTCCAATCCTGGCGGTTTGCTCTACTCTAGTATAGAAATTGCCCAAATGTGGCTAGATGAAGGCACAATTGTCTCTACAGTAGATAGACGTGGCACAAAAGACCTAGAAAAAGCCAACAATCGCGCCCTTACAGATAAACCTGTAGTGGTATTAGTAGATGGTGGCTCCGCTAGTGCTAGTGAAATTCTTTCAGGGGCGTTACAAGACAATAAACGCGCTGTGTTGGTCGGGACAAAAACTTTTGGTAAAGGCTTAGTACAATCGGTACGGAGCTTGGGTAATGGCGAATCGGGAATGGCAGTGACGATCGCTAAATACTTTACTCCAAGCGGCCGTGACATCAACCACGCCGGGATTAGCCCCAATGTGGTATTAGAATTAACAGAAAAACAAAAAGAAAAGTTAGTTAGCGATCGCACAAAAGTTGGCACTCCCGGCGATCCTCAGTACGATAAAGCTCTATCTGTCCTCAATCAACAAATAGCCGCTCAACGCAGTCCTAGAGCCGAAGTCCGCTAAAAGTTTATACAGGCTGACACTTGCCAGCGCGAATTAAACCAATCCGTCGCGCGATCGCTTCTTCTTTGGATGGAAAAGGCCCCCAACGTTCCTCTCCTTCTGTACCTGATGATGGACTAAAAACTACTTCGCAATTGCCTGTAGACAGTTTGACAATATACCATAATTGTGCATTAGTCATAATTCATAGGAAGCAAAAAGTTTACTTGTATTAATGTACTCCACAATAAAGTTGCCACACTTTAGAGATAAATTTGCTTTAAATCGAGTCTTGAGCAAACCATAGCTAAAGGTAAAAATTGCGGTAGAATTAACAGTTTGCACTAAATTATTATGCTTGCACTAAAGGAGTTGTTATTATGGCGCGGATGTACTATGACTCAGATGCCAATTTAGACTTATTAGCTCAAAAAACAATCGCAATTATTGGTTATGGTTCTCAAGGTCACGCTCACGCCTTGAATCTCAAAGATAGTGGCATGAATGTAATTGTCGGGCTATATCCGGGTAGCAAGTCTGCCGAGAAAGCAAAGTCCGCAGGTATTGCCGTGCATTCGGTGGCTGATGCTGCAACTCGTGCCGACTTTATTATGATTTTGCTTCCCGATGAAGTGCAAAAAACTATCTATAAACAAGAAATTGAACCTCATCTAACGGCGGGAAAAGTAATAGCATTTGCTCACGGTTTTAATATTCACTATGGTCAAGTCGTCCCCCCAGAAAATGTAGATGTAGTCATGGTAGCGCCCAAAGGGCCAGGGCATTTAGTCCGGCGGACTTACGAGCAAGGGCAAGGCGTACCCGCTTTATTTGCAGTGTATCAAGATGCAACGGGGCAAGCGCGCGATCGCGCGATGGCTTATGCTAAAGGTATTGGTGGTACTCGCGCTGGAGTACTCGAAACTACTTTTAGAGAAGAAACCGAAACCGATTTATTTGGCGAACAAGCGGTACTGTGTGGCGGTTTGAGTGCGTTGATTAAGGCAGGTTTTGAAACTCTGGTCGCTGCTGGCTATCAACCAGAATTGGCATACTTTGAATGTCTGCACGAAGTCAAGCTAATTGTTGACTTGATTGTTGAAGGTGGTTTAGCAAAAATGCGCGATAGCATCTCCAATACCGCAGAATACGGCGATTATACTCGCGGGCCGAGGATTGTTACCGACCAAACTAAGGCAGAGATGCGAAAGATTTTGCAAGAAATCCAATCTGGGCAGTTTGCACGAGATTTTGTGCTAGAAAACCAAGCCGGAAAGCCTGGATTTACAGCGATGCGCCGCCAAGAAGCTGAACACCCAATTGAGGATGTTGGTCAAGATTTGCGGGCAATGTTTAGCTGGATGAAGAAAGACTAGAAGTAAGTAGGAATTTTGGCAACGAGACGTTGCATTGCAACGTCTCTACCCAAAGGTTTTGAAATCACTTCAGCAACGCCTAATTAATTTAGTGCCAGTTGTCCTAAAGGCTGGTGTAATAAATATTGGTCTAAATTCTGCTTAGGAACTTTAGTAAAAATGTGATTCTGGGGGTTTGTTAAAGTAAATAAAGGTATGCTCTTAATTGGCAACATCTCTGCTCTACCCAAACATAAAAAGCCGCTACCCATGAGACTAAAGTAAAAGCGCGCCAAGGCTCGGCTTTGAGCTTCGGTGTCGAGATAAATTAGCACGTTGCGGCACACCAATAAATCAATTTTAGACATAGGTGCATCAACAAATAGATTGTGCTGGCTAAAGATGATTTTGTGCTTGAGATGTTTGTGAAAGACGTAGCAATTATCAGCTTGCTTGAAGTAATTGTTCAGCCGAGTTGGAGGAATACTTGCAACAGTATTGAAGCTGTATTTACCCATCCGAGCTTGCTGGAGTGCGTCATTATCTACATCGGTTGCAAAAATTTTCACCCGTGCTTGGAACTCCTCTATTCCCAAAGCTTCTGCTAGGAGTATAGCTAAAGAGTAAGTTTCCTCTCCAGAAGCACAGCCAGCACTCCAAATTCGGATAGGTTCCTGTTCTGACTTGCTGGCAATAATATGGGGAATAACTTGAGTGGCAATATAGTCCCAAACTTGGGCATCTCTAAAGAAGCTAGTAAAGTTAATTTCAATTAAACTGAATAAGTAATTAAATTCTTCTGAATTTTCTTTTAAATAATTGCTATAGTCGCTGTAACTGACAATTGCCAGCATTTGCATCCGCTTTTGAATGCGGCGCATTAAACTAGGACGTTTATAGGCAGTGAAGTTAAAGTTATGGCTGTGCTGAAGTTGGAGTAGTAAAGCTTCAAAAGCAGAATCTGGCTCTAAGTTAAAAATCTAACAACCTCTTAAATAAGTTAATTACTTTGATGCTATAAATATACTCTCTATAATTATCTCATTATTTTAGGGAAAGATTACAGCTACAAGCGCCCGTTGTCTAATAAAAAGTGCTTGACAAAATGCTACTTTAGCAATCCTGAATAACTTTGTAGAGACATTTCAAGAAATTCTATACAGCAAAATTGGGGCGATATTGACTCCAAGGCTGGACAGCTTCTAACTGCGCCGCCAGGCTAATAATGGTAGCTTCGGCGGCGGGACGAGCGATTAACTGAACGCCTAATGGCATTCCCACCGAATCAAAACCTGTAGGCAATGCGATCGCGCTTTGTCCTGTAGCATTAAAAGGCGGACAAGGTGCCACCCAATTAATAATTTTCTCAAAAGTCTCTTGAGGACTGAGATTTGCCCACTCACCAACTTTAATAGTTGGGTGCATATAAGTAGGTAAAACTAACACATCCACCGTGTCAAAAAAAGCCACAATTTTTCGAGCAATTATTTGCATCTGGGAAACTGCCCGTAAATAATCTCCTGCCGGACTTGTTTGCTCGTAAAGCCACTGATTCATTGGTTGCAACACTTCCTTCGGGATACCTGCATAAGCTACTCCAGCTTGCCATACTACGGTAAAAGGTTCCGTCAAACCCGTAAAATCGGGACAACTTTGTTCGACATGATGACCCAAATCTGATAAAACCTTAACTGTATCTAAAACCGCTTGTCCGCACTGAGCATCAGCTTCGCCTAAGGGCGGGATACTGGTCGAAAAAGCAATTTTTAAAGGCTTTGGGGTTTGACTTGCAGCATTTAAAAAAGATGTTTCTGGTGGTGGTAGCCAATAAGGATCGCCCGTCACATAACCCGCCATGACATCCAGCATAGCCGCCCCATCTGCTACAGTCCTCGTCAAAGAGCCGATAGAAGGAATACCACTCAAACGATCGCCCACAGGAGCGTTGGATACTCGTCCCCTTGATGGTTTAATCCCTACCAGCCCGCAGCAAAACGCCGGGCCGCGTACCGAACCACCACCATCAGAGCCTTGAGCAACCGCACACAACCCCGCCGCCACCGCCGCCGCACTACCACCGCTAGAACCTCCGGCGGTATAGTCCAAATTCCAGGGATTGCGCGTCGGGGGAAAGCCTAGTGGTTCCGTGTAAGGGAATGAACCAAGTTCGGATGTAGCTGTTTTCCCCAAAATAATAAATCCAGCTTGCTTGAGGCGAGTAACCACACCGTCATCATAGGTTGCTATATTATCCATCAAAGCCGGAGTACCGTAGGTACAGCGCACCCCAGCAACGCTATTGAGGTCTTTAATCGCAATTGGTACGCCAAAAAAAGGCGGTAGTTGGGCGCGACTTTGAGCTAGTAATTCGGTCTTAGCTCTAGCATCGGCGATCGCATTTTCTGCGGTGACTGTAAAATAACTACCAAGCCTAGAATCTAACTGCCCGATGCGTTCTAAATATAGTTCCACCAATTCTAAGGGCGACAATTCCCGACTGCTAATTAGCTGCGCCTGGGTAAGTGCGGGACTAAACGCCAAATCAATTTGATTCATAGTTTTAGCTATCACCTCAAGCATTTATTAAAGCTAACTTTAACGGAAAATCTTAGTTAGTCAACAAGTTTTACTTGCAACGGTGACAAAGGAAGTATTTTCTCAGGTAATTTAGATGCGATCGTCAGTGATATTGGGATACCAGGTAAAAACAGCTATGAGTTAATTAAAAATAATTCGAGATTGGGTGTTAGCCAAGGATTATAACCGACTCCCACTATGGCGCTGACAGCCTACGCTAGAAAAGCGCGATCGCGCCTTTATAAGCCAATGAACGAAATAAGTTAGTCAATTAGCTGGGCATACTGCTAATTGACTAACTGTAATTACCCTTAATAATTGAATCAGACTTAGTAACTAACAGCTATTGGCAAGCAAATAATCTTGGTTTCCTTGAGAGACTCTAATAAATCAGCCCAAGAGCAGTCTGCCAAGCTATCGCGGATAACGTGCGCGGCGGCAAATCTTTCTACAGGACCAAGCCCCACAACCCACATACCAGCAGCTAAACCAGCCTCAGCACCAGCAGCAGCATCTTCTACTACCACGCATTCGGATGGATCTAGTCCTAGCTGCATAGCAGCATGGAGGAATACGTCAGGCGCGGGTTTATGGCGCTCAACACTATAACCATCACTAATTGCGTGGATGCGACTTCTAATCCCCAATAACTGAGTTACTAATTGAGCGTTTTTACTTGAAGATCCGATCGCTATTTTGATACCCGAAGCCTGTAATTCCTCTAGTAAAGGCAATACTCCTGGAAGTAGATCCGCAGAACTTAAATCTTGGATAAATTTCTCATAGTAGCTGTTTTTTCGAGCCATCATTGCTTGAATTTGGTCTTCAGGAACGGTTGGGTGACTTTTTCCCAGTAAGTGCAGTAAGGAATCGCGCCGCGATAAACCGCGCATTGCCTCATTAGCTTGGCGATCGAAAGCAATACCTTCCTCATCAGCCAACTGTTTCCAAGCCCGGTAATGATACTCGGAAGTGTCAGTCAACACGCCGTCCAAGTCAAAAATTACACCTTTAATTGGTAATTCTGTAGAAGCAGGTTTTGCCGCCAAATTGCTAGCAGTCTCTGACTGTTTTTCGTTACAAAGGATTGATTCAGAACCGCTATTAGTGTTTACCACTTTTACCTCTGTTGTCCCATTGGTATTTGATAAGTCGAATTCATAACACTGCTGTTGCCAGTGGAGTTTAAAATTCAAGCGCGTCCAACCAGGAGGCAAGTGGGGAGTATCGACAATTGGGCCTGTTTCGGTCAACCGGACTCCAGCAAAACCAAAGACTACTGCCTGCCAAGCGCCACCAGTAGAAGCGGCGTGAATGCCCTCGTGAGCATTGCCCCGCACATCTTGAAGGTCTACCAATGCTGCTCGCATAAAATGCTGGTAGGCTTCCACACTACGATCCAAGTCACAAGCTAAAATAGCGTGAACTGCCGGACCAAGAGAAGAACCGTAGGCGTGATCAGTGCGCTTGCTATAGTAATCCCAGTTAGTACGAAGCAAAGCGAGATCTTGCCGATTTGCAAGTGGTGTCTTTAAGGGCAGTTGGCGCAATAAGTAGAGCAGCATCAACACATCTGGCTGCTTGAGTATTTGCCGTTGGTTTGTTTCTTCAATACCCAAAAGCGCTTGCATTGATGCAGTGCGCCCTTCATACTTAGACAAATCTACATCGATTAAGTTAAAGAAACCTTCACATTGCTCGATTAACCCAGTTTGGGGGTCGTGCAGTACGAGCAGGTGTTGAGCAATGTGATGCCAGCGCTGCAAGCGTTGGGAATTAATATCTAGTTGCAGTTTTAGCTCCGTTGCCTTAGACGGATGGTTTTTTTGCAGCCACTCCAGCACGGCTACAGCAGTTTCCATATGCCACTGCACCATGCGGTTAGTAAAAGCGTTATTGTCTACGTGTTCGTGGTTTTCATCCGGGCCAATTACATCGCGAATTTCATAACGTAGGCATTCGCTATTCCATTCGACGCGGCTACCCCAAAATACTGCGGTATCGAGGATAATTTCCGCTCCTTGCCTTTGCATCCAATCTTCGTCGCCTGTTGCTTGCCAATACTGCCAAACTCCGTAAGCCACATCTGTTGTAATGTGCAATTCAATGTCGCCGCACCAAATCCGTATAGGTTTACCATCAGAACCTGTTACCCACCGGGGAGTTACTTCGTCGCCTGTACTGGCACTTTCCCAAGGATACATCGCTCCTTCGTAGCCTGCTTCAGATGCTTTGCGTCTAGCGCCATCTAAGTTGTGGTAGCGATAAGATAGCAAGTTGCGCGCTACTTGCGGTTGAGTAAAGGTAAGGAAAGGGACAAGAAATATTTCTGTATCCCAAAATACGTGACCCCGATAAGCATAGCCAGATAAAGTTTTAGCGGGGATGCTGACTCTATCGTCGTGACGGGGTGCAGCAATTAAAAGTTGAAATAAGTTGTAGCGAATTGCAAGTTGGGCTATGCGATCGCCTTCAATCACTACGTCACAATCGCGCCACAATTCCTCCCACACGGCTCCATGAGCAGCTATTAGGGTTGGGTAGCTCTTTAAGCTCAGGTGCTGCTGGGCAGCTTGAGCAGGCTGAGAAACTTGCCTAGAAGTAAAGACTGTAACTATCTTCTCTAGAGTAATAGTTTGTCCTTTTTGGGCAATGAATTGTGTCTGTACGCCTGGGTTGCCTTTTGCTTGTAGTGATGCGTTTACGGCGGTATCTGCTGAACAAGTTAGTTTTGCTGCCATGCCTAGTTCTATGCCAGACTTCAAGCACCGCAATTGCAACCATATACTATTATCCGCTCCACCTTCATTCAATAATTCCCAGTGCTTGACTCCTTGATTGTCTGAGTAAGCTGAGAGACTAGAACTTACTTCTATTATCCCAGTAAAATCTATCGGCGTAATTTGACAGCGCAACATGAGCAAATGCTCGTCCGCCATACTAGCTAGGCGTTCAAAGTGTAGCTTTACTGTATGACCTCTGGGACTGCGCCACAGCACATAGCGGCTTAATATGCCCCAATGCAGGTCTAATTGGCGCGTGTATTCCAACACTTCACCTTGATTTAGGCTGAAAACTTCGCCAGCAATTGTAATTTGTAGCTGTAGCCAGTCAGGACAATTAACTAACTCGGTGTAGACTACGGGAACGTCATCATACACACCATGAATAAATGTAGTAGCGTTTGCGCCAGGATAGCCTTCTTCAAAGGTACCGCGCGTTGCTAAGTAGCCGTTTCCGATTGTAAACAGCGTTTCTTTGTGGTGCAGTTGTGCGATCGCAAATTCTGTTTCAATGACGTTCCAACCGTTTCGATCCATGACTTGTATATCTCACTGATGATTTCTTTAGTGTAAGAATTGCTCTTTCTCGCATTCCCTTAAAGCTAGATTTTTCGGCTATGGTTACAAAGATTACAAAGCGCAATTACGAGGAATACTTAACTCATTTTTCCGTTGAGCCTACTTAAGCTTCAATTACTACGCGCAGGTTTCCCCGTTTTCTAGCAACGCGACAAGCGGTAATGCTGCCAGAACGTTCAAATTCTAAGTCAAGTATGGTATTACCAACGCGCAAGTTATGTAAAGACAACTGATTAATTGATTCTGGTAGCGCTGGATCGATAATCCGCAAGCAGTTATTTACAGCGTCAGGAACTAAGTTCACCATCATATGCAACAACTGAAAGATGCTTCCTGTAGCCCACGCTTGGGGAGTACAAGCAACAGGGTACTGCACAGGGGTATTATTGCCGTTACGCTCGTAGCCGCAAAATAATTCGGGCGGACGTTGGTAAGACTGGGCTAAAGTCATGTCCAGCAAGCCTTGAGATACTTCTAAAGCTTGCTCCACAAGTCCCAGACTCCGCAATCCCATCGCAATTAAAGAATTGTCGTGAGGCCACACAGAACCGATATGATAGCCCATCGGGTTGTAAGCTGGAGACAAACTACTCAGCGTCCGAATCCCCCAACCGTTGAACATATCTGGCGCTCTGAGTCTTTCTGCTACGCTACTTGCCCGTTCGCGAGTAAGAATGCCTAAATGCAGGCAGTGACCGGGGTTTGATGTAATACTGTCTATTTGATGTCCTTCTCCATCCAGAGCCAAAGCACAAAAATGTTTGTCTTCCATCCAAAAGTCGCGGTTAAATCGGGCTTTGAGATCTTTTGCTTCTTCCAGCCAGCGATCAGCTAAATCAATTCGCTTTTTCATCCGGGCAATTTCTGCTAATCGAATTTTGGCAGCATAAGTATAAGCCTGCACTTCTGATAAGATAATTGGCCCTGTGGCTAATTCTCCTTTGCTATTGACAATGCAGTCGCCCGAATCTTTCCACCCTTGATTAGCGAGTCCGCGCCGCGATTTGCGGAGGTAGCCAAGGTAGCCTGTCTCCTTACTGTTGCGATCAATCCAGTCCATCGCTGCAATCGCATTACTCCACAATCTGTCCAAAGTATCTTTGTCATAAGTCCAAGCGTAGTATTCTGCGTACAGCATCAACCACAATGGCGTAGCATCAATTGTTCCGTAGTAAGGCGTGTGGGGAATTTCGTGGCAACGCGCCATTTCTCCTTGTCGCAACTCGTGGAGAATTTTTCCAGGCTCTTCCTCGCGCCACTCATCTTCTACTTTGCCTTGATAGATAGCTAAAAGAGTTAAAGTTTCTTTGGCAATTTCTGGGTTGAGCATTACAGTTTGAGAAGCGGTAATTAAAGAGTCCCTCCCAAACAATGTCGAATACCAAGGTACTCCCGCAGCTACAGTTTTATGTTTGCCAAAGGTTTGACGCAGCAAATACAAGTCTTGTTCGGCCCTTTCAATTACGCGGTTAAAAGTAGCTTTATCTGAGCGAATTTGGGTAATTTGTGCGGCCCAATGATCTTCTTCAGCAACTTCTGCTGCTTTAGCTTGTCCTAGGGTTACTGGGGCGCTCTTTACTGTCGATGCTGGACTATTATTTAGCAGCATTTGCAATCGGTAACCCAACTTTTGCTTTTCATGAGAACCTAATTCTATTTGCCAAAGCGCTGTATAACCTTTAAAAAAGTCTGGCTGGCGATGCTGAAACTCGATAGATGATTGCATTAAGGAGTTGTCTAACCCTTGGTAAGCAAGCCTCAATGCTGTTGGGCTAGGAGGTGTGTCGTTTGCTTCCTCATCGTTTGATGAAATAACCCTTAATAGGTTTCCTTGTTTTCCCCGATGAGCGCCCCGAATTTCAAATAAATCGACAAAATCAGAGTTAAAACTAATACTAATTTCAAAGCTGACAGGAGTTGTACTATAGTTTGAAAGCTCTATTTCTTCAAACAGCGCTCCACTAACAGCAATTTCGCGGCGAATCCCTAAAATATCTGGTTTCAGTCGATCTTCAATATGCGGATTTGTACAGAGAATCGATAGTAAAAACCCTTTTTCGGCAGTACTGCTGAGTAATACAGGACTTCGCCCTTCTATTTGCAATTCCAGACGACTAAGGAACCTAGTATCGTTGCAAAATAACCCCATACTATCTGTACGGTCGTCCATCAAACAACCAGAAATATTCCCTAGAGTGTCGGTAACCAAAAATACATCGTCATCTTTAATTGTCAGTGTCGGCTGGGGTCGTTCGCTGATTACACAAGGCCACTCTGTAATCGGTGCTTCTTGAGCAGGGACGAAAGTAATGCCGTCAACAGTAATTTTGTCTGATGTCATGAGCGTATCTGCTGTCATTACCAAGATTTCCGCTTTCTAGGGTTAGTTTTTCGCTCGCTGCAAAAGAGGGGTCTTTGCTCTACACTATTAACAGCTTCATCAAAGTAAAAATACCTATCTTATTTCCTGGCAAGTACCAAGTTTAAGAATATTTACTTCCTAAAGATAAAGTAAAAAATGTATAAATTTGTTCATGACGAAAGTTTAAGTTTTTGAGTTTTTCCTGTTGGTACGAGTTCAACTATTACTATCTACTCAAGCTCTCACTCTACTTCAGTCTATTATCTTAAATTAAAGCCTATAAACTATTGTAAATATGTTTAATATCTATACACAACTCGTTAAATCTCTATAAAATAGTCATAAGTCAGTAATACTATTCGCTTCGATCCCCTAATTCAATTTAGTAATTTGGGGTTGACCATTGCCCTAATTAGTCTACATCTTTAAAGTGAGGAGTGAGGAGCGGTAATAAATTTCTCTCCCTCCTACTCCTGGGCGCAATAAAGATGTCCCGATCTTTTTTAAACTGATTTTTCTAGCTTCTGCACGGATTAAGTTAGTACCATTTCAAAAGCTCTTATATACTCCTTAGTCATCGACTCAACACTAAAATGGTTGACAACATAATCTCGACAAGTTTGGCGATCTAGTTTAATAGCTTGTGGAACCGCCTCAATCATTTCGGCTTGAGAATGACAGACAAAACCTGTTTTATTATGGGCAATAACTTCAGGTACAGAGCCGAGCGCCATACCGATTACAGGCGTACCTGTTGCCATCGACTCAATCATCACAAGTCCAAAAGGTTCGCGCCAGGTAATCGGAAATAAAGTAGCCGTAGCGCCGCCTAAAAGAGCAACTTTTTCATCGTGGGAAACTTCACCCAAATACTGAATTTGTTCACCATCAATGTGCGATTCTAGCTGTTCTGCGTAAAAAGTACGATCGACCGCATCAATTTTACCTGCCATTTTCAATGGTAAGCCACAAGACTTGGCAATTTCAATCGCTTGCAGAGGTCCTTTTTCTGGCGAAAGCCGTCCCACAAAGGCAAGATAAGCAGGTTGGGTAGGGGCGGGAGAAAAAGGATAAACCTTAGTATCGATGCCGTTGTAGACCGTATGAATATAGTTTAAGCCTAGGCGGGGTTCTCTTTGCGCCTCGCTAATACTGATGTAAGGCTGCCAGGCAAACTGACGAAACATCTTCTCATTGTCAGGGGTAAATATACCGTGCACGGTGTGGACGGTAGGAGTTTTGACAAAACTACCATAAGGAAGTCCCGCACAGCCAATATGGGAATGAATAATATCAAAATGATCTGCCTGGCTGTAGACATCATGCAGCATCATCTGTTCGTAAAGCCCTGGTTCTTTAATACTAGAATCGAGCCTGAGAGCTTGGCTGTGTACGGACTTGAGGTTGCCTTTAGTAATAGAGTCACCAGAGGCAAACAAAGTAACATCATGACCTAGGCGGACTAATTCATCAGTAAGCAAGCCGACAATTAGTTCAATACCGCCGTAGCGAAAAGGGGGTACGCGCTCCCACAGTGGAGCAATTTGAGCAATTTTCATGTTTTAAAGCGGCAAAAAATAGCAAAACGTTTAACTAATAGCTAAGACTCTTGCGTTTGACAGTGGACTGCGGGTAAAAGTGTTGTCCTGGGTTAGGGGGAAACATTTTACTAGAGCTATAGCTGTTTTTATGACAATTAGTCGCAAAAGAAGGTGAATAAGATTGCCCTTGCGGACTGCCCAGAACCTAACAGCTAATCACCAGCAGTTCCTTACAGAAGATATAACATTGACAGGTGTAGCAAATATAGAGTTTAGATTAAATTGGCTAAATTGAAGCTGACTTTTGCAAAGCTAAAAGACTTCGCGCTTCTTAGGTAGGATAAGTAAAGAAGATTATTCATGGCGGTTTCTTCTCTTAAGAAACCGCCCTAATTCCCGATTCCAGATGGCTATAAACTATTATTGCAGCAGGACTTGCTGCAATAATAGACGCAATCGGCAACTGGAAAGTAGTTAGATGCAACGACCAATGAAAGACAGCTATGAGCATTTCTACGGTTTCCGTGTTAAGCGATCTGCTAAACGCCATACCCCAACTTCGATCTGGGCTTTATTTCAAGGCTTCCTTAATAGCACTTTCCCATGCAATGGAAGATCAAGTATTAGCGGCTAATACTGACCAGCCCTTACTAATTGCTAGTTTTCAACGCGAACGCTATTATCGCCAGGAAGCTCATCGTTACAAGCGAATTGCCCAAAGGACAGACCAAATTTACGTGCTATCAGCATTGGAAACCGATTTTACAAATGCAACTGGTTTTTATGAGACGATCGCTTTTGATTTAGAAGACGCTTTAAGTCAGGAATGGCATTTAGTCATAATTGGGCAGCAATACGCAACTTGCTTGATATGCCGGGAGCGGTTTATGAATCCGAGTAAAAAGCGATCGCCCTTGCTAGGCACGTTTGATGTCGACTCATCGCGCCAATTTGAGGGTATATGGACGAGCGATCGCCAAGTTAGTCTTAAAGCCGCAGAATTATTATTAGAAAGAGTGTTGAATTATCGACCAGAATTAATCGGTAAAGTTGAGCAAGCACGAGATAATTTTGGTTTAGCGCTTCCTAATAAGCGTAAATCGCTAAAAAAACCTCAAAAAACTTTAACAATTTCTAAACCTGCTCCAGAACTTGGTTTCTCAAACATTGACCCCGATCCCTTCGTCCAGCGTTTAGTTACATACCTGCAAGCAGGTCAATATAAGTTATTAAAAGCTTACGCCTCTATCGCCGAGCAAGAACGTAAAGAGCGCCTTGTCAATTCAATTACGGCGGCTATCCGGCGCGGAAGTAGCAATGGACAGCCGTTGTATCCCCAGGAAATTCTTTCAGTAGCGGTAGAAGAATTAGGACAAGCGCTGTCAGTGTGTCGCTGTTTAATTTACCGTGCGGGAGCAACCGATACTACCGCAACTATTACTCACGAGTTTTTAAATACACTTGTAGTTTCCGTTGCTGGACAAACTTTACAACTGCAACAGCACCCTTTATTTCAATCCGTACTACAGCAGCAAGAAAGTATTGCAATTACAGATACCCAAACCGACGATCGCGTCACGAGTTCGGTAGCTCTGCAAGAGCTTGTAGAGCGCTTGGCAATTCGTTCTTGGCTAATGGTTCCTGTGCTGTACCAAAGTCGGCTATTAGGCATAATAGAGTTGCATCATTGCGGTGCTACGCCCCGCCCCTGGCAAGAAAATGAAATAGCATTAGTCGAAGATCTGGCAACTCAAGTTGGAGCCGCCTTAATTCAAGCCGAGGCTTATACTAATTTAGAAGACCTCAACGGGCAACTAGAAGCCCTTGATCGCACTCGTAGTAACTTAATTGCAATTACAGGTCACGAATTGCGTACTCCTTTATCAACGATTCAAGTCTGCCTTGAAAGCCTAGCCACCGAGCCAGATATGCCCTGGGAATTGCGCGAAGTAATGCTAAGTACAGCCTTATCTGACTCGGAGCGGATGCGAAAACTGGTGCAAGACTTTTTAACTCTTTCTTCGCTAGAAAGCGGACAAGTGCAATGGCATCCAGAATCGTTGTCTTTAGAAGAATGCGTCGAACTTGCTTTGAGTCGGACTCGTAGCCGTGCTGCGATGGAAGCTCAACCAAAAATTATAAGCAAAGTATCTGAAGATTTGCCTTTAGTTAGAGCCGATGGAGATTGGCTAGTTGAAGTAATATCTAAGTTGCTAGACAATGCCAGTAAATTTACGCCACCCCAAGGAGAAATTATCATCGCTGCCGCAAGCAGTGATGAAATGATGGAAGTTACGATAACAGATACGGGACGAGGAATTGAACCCCAGCGACTAGAACTTGTATTTGATCGCTTTTATCAAGAAGAAGGTTCTTTGCGGCGGACTGTAGGCGGTACAGGGTTGGGCCTTGCAATTTGTCGCCAAATTGTCAATGGTTGGGGCGGTCAAATTTGGGCAAAGTCAGAGGGTAAAGATCAAGGCAGTGATTTTCATTTTACTATTCCGATTGCTGTTACTAAGCAGGTAGAGCCACGTAGTAACAAAAAAGTGAAGAAGTGAAAAGGAGCGGTATTTAGTCAAACTGTTACAGTTCCTAACATAGTCGTAATCTAAGCGCGATCGCGGTGATACGATGCCCTAAAACGGTTGAGGGAGTATATTTATGGCAGAAGAACTTTCTGGACAAACTCCGATATTTGGCGGCAGCACTGGCGGCTTGCTAACTAAGGCGGACAGAGAAGAAAAATACGCTATTACCTGGACTAGCCCCAAAGAGCAAGTATTTGAAATGCCAACTGGTGGTTCTGCTATCATGCGGCAAGGCAAAAACCTTTTATACTTGGCTCGGAAGGAATATGGGATTGCTATAGGCGGTCAACAATTGCGAACGAAGTTCAAAATTACGGACTACAAAATCTACCGGATTTATCCTAGCGGCGAAGTGGAATACTTGCATCCAAAAGATGGTGTATTCCCAGAGAGAGTAAATCCAGGTCGTGAAAAAGTCCGTTATGTAGACCGCAATATTGGCAGAAATCTCGATCCAGCCAAATTGAAGTTTAGCGGAATTAATAACTACGACGCAGAACTACCAAAATCACCAGAAGCTAAAAAAGCTGGTTCCTAAATTTTTAGTAGTAAATAGCCGGACAGTTTAAAGTTGTCCTGTTAAAGTTAGTCTCGGTTTGTAATTACCGAGGCTGATTTTTTTTAATTAGGTCTTAAGTTTAGAATTTTTTGCATTCAAAAAAACGTCATGATTTTCCCTGATTTTGCTCAGTTTTCAGCGCTGGCGGCTAGTGGCAATTTTGTCCCTGTGTATCAAGAATGGGTTGCCGATTTGGATACTCCGGTTTCGGCTTGGTACAAAGTTTGCTTTGGGCAGCCTTATAGTTTTTTATTGGAATCGGTTGAAGGTGGGGAAAATATTGGGCGCTACAGTTTTTTAGGCTGCGATCCTTTGTGGATTTTGGAAAATAGAGGCGATTTCACTACCCAAACTTATAGAGATGGTTCTATTGAAACCTTTACAGGCGATCCGTTTGCAACTTTGGCGCAATGTATCAAACCTTTTCATCCAGTCAAGTTACCGCAATTGCCGTCAGGAATTGGTGGTTTATTTGGCTTTTGGGGTTATGAGTTAATTCAGTGGATGGAAAAGCGCGTTCCTATTCATCCGGCGACAGCAACCGATTTGCCCGATGGCTTATGGATGCAAATCGACCAATTACTGATTTTTGACCAGGTAAAGCGGAAAATCTGGGCAATTTCCTACGCGGATTTGCGCGATCCGAATGTCAATCTAATGCAGGCGTACAAACAAGCAGAAAGTCGCGTTACCACCTTAATTAGTAAGCTACAATCACCCCTCGACAGCAAAAACACGGTATTAGACTGGACTCCACCATCCACTCATTCACAACCTCTAGAATACACTAGCAACATTTCTGAAGCAGATTTTTGTGAGAATGTCCAAACCGCCAAAGATTACATCAAAGCTGGAGATATTTTTCAAGTTGTCCTCTCTCAGCAACTGAAGGCGCAATACACGGGTGAAGCTTTTGCGCTTTATCGCTCCTTACGTCTAATTAATCCTTCACCTTACATGGCGTATTTTAATTTTCGCGATTGGCAGATTATCGGCTCTAGTCCTGAAGTCATGGTAAAAGCTGAAATCGCCCCAACAGGGGGAACTTTAGCAACCCTGCGCCCAATTGCTGGTACTCGTCCGCGTGGCCAAACACCCCAGGAAGACGCGCTACTCGCCCTAGAGTTGCTGCAAGATCCTAAAGAAATTGCCGAACACGTTATGTTGGTAGACTTGGGGCGCAATGACTTGGGTAGAGCTTGCATTTTTGGGACGGTAAAAGTAGACGAATTGATGACAATCGAGCGCTATTCTCACGTTATGCACATTGTCAGTAATGTAGTCGGACAACTAGCTCCTGATAAAACAGCTTGGGACTTATTTAAAGCTTGTTTTCCGGCGGGTACAGTGAGTGGCGCACCAAAAATTAGGGCAATGGAAATTATTAACGAACTCGAAACTTGTCGCCGGGGTGTCTATTCGGGGGTTTACGGCTACTACGATTTTGAAGGACAGCTAAATAGCGCGATCACAATACGGACTATGGTACTGCGCGATCGCACCGTCAGCGTCCAAGCAGGGGCGGGTATAGTGGCAGATTCCGACCCCCAAAAAGAGTATGTAGAGACATTAAATAAAGCTAGAGGTTTAATAGACGCAATTCGCTGTCTTCAGGGCGATTAATGAAGCTGAAATTTTACGTGCGAAGTCTTATTCTAGGCGGAGTGCTATTTTTCTTAAGCAAGGCTATCAAAGACAATTGGCAGGAAGTAGCACAAATCCAAATTAGTCATCAAGGCTGGGTTTACCTACTTAGCGCTCTAGGAGTGACGCTAGTCGCGCATATTTGGACGGGATGGGTATGGAGTTGGATTTTTCATGCTCTTAATCAACAAGTCGGCGGCCAGTGGGCAGTCCGAGTTTACCTAAAAACGAATATTGCTAAATATATACCCGGCAATGTCTGGCATTATTACGGTCGAATTCGTTTAGCAACAGATGCCCAAATCCCTACTAGCATAGCTACAATGAGCGTTTTACTAGAACCGCTTTTACTAGCTGCCGCCGCTTTACTTGTTGCCTTATTAGGCAAGCAGCAACAAAATAGAAGTTTGCAAATTGTTAGTTTAGCAATAGTTTTAATCGCTATTCATCCCTTAATTCTCAATCAAGGCATTAAGTTAGTTAGCAGGTTCAAACATAAAGGTAACGATCTGCAAAAGATCGAGCATTATCCTTTTTTACCCTTGTTAGGAGAGTTAGGCTTTTTGGGACTACGCGGCGCAGGGTTTGTGTTGACTTTCTTAGCGCTACATCCTATAAATATTAGCCAAGTTCCTGCTTTAATCAGTAGTTTTAGTCTAGCTTGGTTACTTGGTTTAGTTGTACCCGGCGCGCCCGGAGGGATTGGCGTATTTGAAGCAACGGCTACAGCCTTGCTTGGATCTTTATTTTCTCCAGCACTTATTTTGAGTGTCGTCGCTTTGTACCGTCTAATTAGTATTTTGGCGGAAGTTATAGGTGCGGGACTTGTATGGATGTGGGATGGAGTCGCTACTTAGCTTGAGGATGTTGTTAAGCGATCACAGTTTTGATATAGGTAATGTACCAAACTCTTGTAATTATGAGATAGTTTAGGGTTAAACTAATAACACGCTTTTCAATTCACGCCATATACAACTAGCTGCCTACTAAAGTTAATAATTCAAGTTTTAGTAGGCAACCATTGCTTAAATAAGCATTTACTCTAAATACTCTTGAGTAAATTCATTCTCACCAAAAGTTCCCATATCATGTTCAATATTGTCTAGAAGCAGGGAGAAGTTTGTTCGATCATATGTACCTTCGAGAAAGGTTTCCATCATGAGAGTATTTTCTTCATCCACATAGGCTTTCATGAACACGAATTCAGAATTTAAGGTATTCATATATTCTAGGAGATTGATTCTTTTGACATTTGACTTACAGCCGTAAATAGTACTAATCAATACTCCTCTGTCGGAGACGGCTTTGAGCATTAAATTGGGCTTTCTTGAATGGCGGCAGAGAATGACCTCATCATCTTCTTCAATGTGGTAGCCATTAAACTCCAGATGATTGCGATATCTTGCTAGAGGATGCGCCACTGAATCAGTAATGTTAACGTCTGGCATACTTTTTATCCTGATATAAAGTTGGGAGAAGTGGGTTGGTAAACCTCACTATATTTAGTGTTCCCATTTAACGTTTCGCTCTAACTATCAAATCCGCTTTCATTGCTAACTTGATAGCGGGACTTGTATGGATGTGGGATAGAGGCGCTACGCCCGCAAAAAAGCGCGATCGCAATTAGGTAGTCCTGAACAAGTAAGGATAGAGTATAGATATCTTCAAAAAGAACTATATTGAAAGCCATTGTTTTAAGTCCGCGCTGTGACTCTAATCAAGTAGTGAAAAACGGATTGACTCACAATATAAATTAGACACTATAATGGATTGCTACGGCTTTAGTTTACCTATCTTTCTTTGTTCAGGACTACCTTAAATTTAAACATCCTCACATGACTAATCTAGACGCTGACTTAGCCACGATCGTTTCTCGCGTCAAGCATTCTTAGAAACAATATTACAAGGTACTTTAAAGCAAAAATTGCGCTTTTTGATAGGTGACCTTTTCTACCTCAAGTAGTAAAAGCGCCGTCTATTGCCGCTCAATCTCTGGGGTCTTGCACAATTTTGGTGAAACCGAAAAGGCGATGGCGCCTTCGCGGCAGCAGCGTCAAGACTACCTGCCGAACAAGCTAAACAGGACACAAAAAACGTTTCTTGAGTAATTCGTGACTAGCAC
>JAABUN010001086.1_pt1 | contig 64370 bp, 62 predicted proteins | sample 5559311 | NCBI WGS metagenome assembly JAABUN01 (sample SAMN10711877, study PRJNA513370) | rock metagenome | isolation source: Antarctica rocks | place: Antarctica: Victoria Land, Siegfried Peak sud
CACTCAGCGACCTGGTAGGGCAGCTCGGGGATGCGGGCGCCGACGATGAACCGCAGCCCGGCATCCTCCAGGTCCTTCAGATTGGCCTCCGACATCATCCCGGCATCGGCGACCACGGTCACCTCCGACAAGCCGTGCGCGGCCGTAAACGCCTGGATGACGGGCACGATGGTCTTGGTCTCGGCCTTGTTGCCCTCGAACGCGTGGACCTGCAGCGGGAACCCCCGCACGTCGCTCAACAACCCGACGGTGATCTGCGGCTCCAGCCGGCGTTCCTTAGAGAACCCGGGCTCGCGGAACCCGTCACCCTCATCGATCTCGAAGTACAGCGTGGTGACGTCGGAGAGCACCAACGTGGCCGGGCCCAGCCCCACGTGTGCGGCGCAGGCCGCCGCGAGCCGCTGCCGCCAGTGCTCGGTCGCATAGATCGGCAGCCGCCGGTTGATCGTGGGATAGGACGGCGCCGCGATCCCGATCTCGGTCAGCACCCGGATCGTGTCCAGCTTGCTCGTCGGCTCGACCAGACGGGCCAGCACCAACGCCTGGAACACCTCGTCGCGGCCACTCGCCTCGTCGAGGCGAAGCGTCCGATACGCGGTGCTCAACGTGTCCCACAAGTGCTGGCACCGGGTCGACACGATCGACAGTGCCGCGCCGCCAGGCCGGCCGTCGCCGAAGTCGAGACTGTCTTGGTGGGCGTGCAGCCGCTGCCGGGCGACCGCCTTCAGCACCTCCACATCCTCCGGCGTGTGCGCCGACCCGATGTGCTCGATGTCGCGCGACCCCTTCCGCGACGAGTGCACGATCTCACAGCAGTCGCCTTGCTGGGCCGTCTTCACCGTCCGGACGTAGGCCACGCCCACAGGCTAAAGCAACCGGATTAGTGCACACCACGCCAACCAAAGCTCCTAGCCAGCCAACGTTTCAACCCTGAAAGCTGCCAAAGTGATAAAAGTCAGGGCTGAACCCGCCGTAAGCGTCAGCCTGCTCGTCGGGCAGGAACTCCACTGGCATGAACCACGACCGTAAACCCAGGCTTGCCGACGACCCAGCGGACCAGGATCGTTCTCACCGCTAACTGCTGTTCCTATGTTCCTCAACCCCGAGGTCCCGGCCAACCGGGGGACCTGTCAGGTCATTTGCCTTCCAGAGACGGCGAGAGAAGCGTTCCCACTCGCCGTCGGCACCGACCCTGCGCCATCGGGTAGTACGGCGTCTCCGGGTCGGCGCCATCCTCGAAATCACTGAATGTCAACGGTGGTGGGCATCGGTCAAATGCTTCTCGGGCACGCGAGACTTTCCAGCCGAGCGCGCGTAGGTCGGACCAGTCATCGGACTGGACGATCACAAGATTGCCGTCGCCGTACCCTTCGAAGAAGAGATCACAAGGCGATTCGGCGACGATGTCCTGGAGGATGTGCAGACGCGGCGGGTCACAGGTGAGGACAACTATCGCAATTGACTCGTGGTGGCCGGCGAGCCCGTTGCAACTGCTGATCGGGACCATCCCGGCGGCACTGACGAAGTGGACCAGGCTGGCGACGCCGAGGTCCAATGGGTAGACCTCGTCAGGGAAATCGCCGTTCTCAATTTCTTCGTCTCGTACTTCTTCGATTTGGTACGGGTCTCCCGCAAACTGCTCGAGGAGCGCGGTTTCAGTTGCCGCGTAGGCGTCGGCCTCCGACCAATTGTCCCCCGCAAGACCGACGTACTGGTGGTTGATGCCCAGCGCGCTCCCGTCGCCGAACACCTCATCCAGCGAGGGGTTGTAGAGCTTCCTCATGCCTGCCATCTCATTACGCGGCGCGATCGGGACGCGAGGGGCTTGATTCTGGCCGGTTCCGAGTGGGCGACGGCAGCACGCTCCGTCATGCCAGCACCGACAGCGGGCTCTCGTCAGCGGTACTGGTAACTAGCCACGGCTGGCACGCGCTGGTGTCGAGGGAGTAGGCGACGTCGACGACTCCACCCGGTAGTCCGTCCGGGAAGCTGTCGGGGATAAGCCGGGGAAAGGCGCCGTCGATCAGGAACAACTCCTGCTGGGCGATGCGCAGCCGTTCGCGGTAGCGACCTTCGTCGGCGGGGGTGACGCCGATCGCGCTGAGTCTGTCCTGGAGTAGTGCGGTGCACGTGGGGCCGACCGATGCGGCGGCCACCCTGACCCGGTGTAGGAGGTCGTCGAGGCTGGCCTCGCCGAGTGGGTCGGGCACTGCCCGGAGTGACAGGAGGTAGAGCTGTCCGGCACCCGGTTCGTCGAGCTGGTCCAGACGGGCAACCCGGTGCACGACGGGGCCTGTACCGGTCCTGGTCGCCTTGACCTCGACCGACAGGGTGTCACTTACGAAGTCGTGGCGGCCGCGGAGGGGCCCCTGCCAGGCGCTGACGGACGCGACGGTCAGTCGTGGCAGCCATTCCAGCAGGAACCAGAGTTCCCCGACGAGGCCCACCTGTTCGTCCCGGGTCAGGCCATCGCGGTTGACGTCCCAGAATCGGCGCCAACGCTCCAGTACAGCGAACACGGGTGCGGGATCAGGTGAACCCGCTGTCGGCAACTCAGTGATGACATCGGCGCACAGACCGCAGAATGGCCGCCGCCACGACTCGTCGCCGGAAGCCAGGTCGATCCAGGACGCATCGGGTTGGCCGGTCGGGTGCAGGCGACGCACGCTGATTCCCAGGCCGGCGACTGCACGGGGCAACCTGATCTCGTGTGTCGGGTCGACGCGGACGAGCAGATGTCTTGTCCCGTCGGAATCAAGTGCGACCAGGACCGACCCACCGACCCAGTCCCGGACGCGCTCGGCTGATAACCGTTCACCGACCGGTACGCCGAGAGCCCGCCACCGCAGGTCGAGGTCGGCAGGGTCGGTAGCCCGTTGCTCGGTCATGCAGGTGCCGGGCCGGCGCTGCCGACGACGTATTCGCCGGTTGCGGCGTCGCTGGTGCTGTCGGGGAGGGACACCGCCACACCGACGACGGTGACGCCCTTGCCCGGGGGGAACAACGCCCGTTTGCCGTCCCCGGCACCTTCCTCGGCTTCGACCTTGGGGGTGCTGGCGCGGCTGATCGGATAGAGGAGCAGCAGGCCCTGCTGGGGGCTCCGTCGCGCGCGTAGGGCCAGCGGGTACACGCCCTTCTGTCCTCGCGCGGCGTCTTGCGCAGCCGCGCGGTCCGCGGCGGTGAGGTCCAAGTCCTCGTCACCGCGCCCGCCGGCGCTGACTGGGTCGACGAGGGTTCCGATGCTGGTGTTGCTCGAGACCTCCCTGCTGCGGGTAATGCAGGCGACGCGTCGTCCGTCTGCTATCCCGAGGTCTTCATCGCCGAGCCGGTCGACGGTTTCGAGAAGGCCCCGGACCGCCACCGTCCATCGCACGAGTTCACCGTGTCGACCTGCTTGAGCCTGGAGGTAGCTGCGGACCCTCTCGGCGACGAAACGGGTGCTGCCGGCGAACGTCCTGTAGTCGGCGAGGAAGTCGCTGACTTCGTGCCAGTCGACGTTGGTCCAGGTGCGCCTGCCGTCGCCTTCTGTGTCGTATCCGACCGTGCCGAGGCGGGCGAGGAATCGGCGTGTCGCGTCGAGGTTGTGCTGCAACCATTCCGTGTCGTTGAGGTCGAACGCACTGGTTTGTTGGAGTGTTCGGGCGTAGTTGTAGGCGATCGCCCTGGCCGATCCCATCCGGTTGCGTGCAGTGATCTGCATGGCCGGGTGCTTTCGGATCCGCGGTCCGAAGTCCATCGGTGTCAGGCCGAGTTGTTCGTAGCGCCGAATCTCCTGCCGTAGCTCCTCTTCGTAGGTGGCTAGGTCCCGGAAGTTGTCGGCGAGTTCGCTGGTCGTGTAGAGCCGGGTGAGATCGACGTAGTCCTCGCGGTAGCCGAACCAGCGACCCATCTGGAGCAGGGTGTCGTAGGCATTTGCCCTACGGACGTAGTAGGAGACCAGCAGGCCTTCCAGCGTCAGCCCGCGGGAGAGTTTGTTGCCTCCGACCAGGACGGCGCGCAGGTTGGGGTTGCGTTCGTAGTCGAGCTCGTCCTGGCTTCGGTTGTGCAGCACTAGCACGGGCAGTCCGCGTTTGAGTATCTGGCCGACGGCCTCCTCGATGTGCTCGAACTGCATCGACCGCGTGGCGTCGATCTCTGCGGTGATTGGTACGAACTCCTTGTCCCACCGTTGTTTCAGCAGTGCTCGGGCTGCACATTTCGGTAGGTCGTAGACCCATTGCTGGCGTAATTCGCTCAGCTTGTCCCGCAGCAGCTCGGCGACCGTGTCCTGGTGAACGGTCAATTGGCTGGCGTGTACGAGCATGCTCGCAGCGGGTTGTCCGCCTGTGCGGGTATCCCGTGCCGCGGTGGCGAGGATGAAGTCGAGGATGGCCGTCTGCAGGGTTGGCGGGAGGTCAGTTGGGCCCGGCTGCCGGCTGCGGGGCAGCAGCGATATCGCCTGCCAGTTCTCGACCTTGCGAATGACGTTGACCCCGGGCTGGCCCTCGCTCTCGGCCCCGAGTGCAAGCCGGCCGAAGAGTCGTTCGGCTCCGACGTAGCCAGGCGGGCGGGGCAGACTGAAGATGAAATCGCTGGGGTAGAGATCCTCGCCCACCTTCTTATCCTTGTAGTCGTGGCCGATCAGCACGTTGGCGAACGGGGTTGCGGTGTAGCCGATGTAGGCGACGCGGCGCATCTTTTCGAGCAGGCTGCGGATCAATCCGTTGATCACGCTGGGATCGGTCTCGTCGCGGATGGCGGCGCGACTCAGCCGTCCGACTCCCCCGGCTATGGCGGCGGCATCAACGTCTTCGGCCGCCAAGTCGGTGACCTGGTCGAGTGTTTCTTCCTCGTCGTCGTCGGGATCGATCGGCTCGTCCGGTGGTCGGTTGCCACCTGTGTTGATGCTGGCCTGGTCGGCTTCGTCGTCGATGACGAGCACGGGCGGCGTGATGGGTTGTCGATCGTCGAGCCATTCATCGAGACGACGCAGCACGGTGGCGTTCTTCTTCATGACCAGGATCGTGCGGGCCCCGCTGTACAGGACGTTTGCGTCCGCGGTGCCCTGATTGAAGTCGCCCCATGTATCGGGTTTGGTCATCCGGCTGATCTGCTGATCGGGTGCGGCCAGACCGACGCCGGGCCGGCCGGGGGTTGAGGGGACTAGCCCGAGCTCGTCCTCAAGTCGCAGTTGGGTCTGACGCCGCAGGCTGTTGTGCAGGCCGGACAGCACGATGACGATGCGGTAGCCGGCGTCGAATGCCTTCGCGATGAGGGCTGAGAAGTTAGCCGTCTTGCCGGACTGGACGTAGCCAACAACCAAGCCCCTCACTAGGAAGTTCTCGGGTCCTCCTGGTCGCGGGTCTTCAAGCATTTCCAGGATCTCGTTGGTGGTCGTGTCGAGGCTGTCCACGACGGTCTCGGAGCGGCCCTTGACCGTCACCAGGTACTCGCGCAGCCGCTGCCAGTGGTATCCGGTGGATGGGTCGTATTCGGCGAACCAGGGACGGGGGCCTCCGGCGCCGCGCAGTACTGCGGCGGGCTCGAGTTCGACGCGGTCATCGATCCATCGGGCCACAACCTGCTGACGGGCGACGTCGGGCAGGAACGCCAGGTACATGTCGGCGGCGGCGCGGAGGTTGTCCTCGGTCAGTTCCCTGCCGACCAGGGCAGTGCGCAGCACGCGGAGGTGTCCGTCCAGTTCTGCGGCGCTCAGGGGCTCACCAGCCGAGGTCACGGGCCACCTCGGGGTCTGTGCGGTCGAGCTCGGCGCGGATGCGGTCGAGGACGTCGGCGGCGTCGGCTCGGGCGGCGGCCCGTTCGAGTGCCGCTCTGCGGCTCGCGGGCACCAGGGGTTCGGCTGTCCGTGAGGACTCGTCGTCGGTGTCAGTCATGATCGGTACCTCAATGAGGGCACCCTGATCGCCGGCGTCGGGGTGCGCGGCGGCCGGCGGCTTCTGACCAGATGGTGATCTGCCCGGGTCGGTGTCTGCGGTTCTCTTGCCCGGTGTCGGAGCCGGCGGCCTGGGGCCGGATCGTCGGCTGCTCTTGCGGTACCGGTCATCGGCGCACCGGGTCAGGAAAGACACCAGTGGTTTGAGTTGGTCCCGGAGTTCCTCCGGGAGCCGCACCCGCATCTTGGCGATGTTGATCCCAAAGGCCTCATCGAGTTCGGGCCAGAACTCGAGTGCGGCCCGGGCGAGTTTGACGTGTTCGTCGATGCCCCGCAGTCGCGACCAGCCCCCGGACACGATCATCCGGTCGGCCCGGTAGATGTAGAGACCCTGCTGGCGGTTCCACTGGTTGGGTCCGCTGGCCCGCCGCCACGACTCGTCGTCGCGAAAGTCACGCTGTGGGGGCAGCACGAAGGGCCTGTAGCGTACAAGGCTGTTCTCGATCTGCAGCTCCTTTGACGGCAGATGTTCCACCTGTTGGTCGAGGCAGAAGGGATCCCACGGCTCGACCTTACTGCCGTTGATGGTGATGGTGAGCGGTTTGCGTCGCCGCGCTTCGCCGGTCAGGAACCGTGCGAACACCATGCCGAGGTGCAGGTCGAGGCGCTCGGCCAGTTTGAGCAGGTGCCGATCGGCCCATCCTCCGAACGGGTCGTTCATGCTAAGGATGCGGTCAAGCTTGGTCCACAGGACCACGGTGCCCGTGCCGTCCTGCAGAGGCTGGGTGACGGCAGCGGGCCGGTCGCCGGCGACCGGGTGCACGATTTCCCATCTGTCGGTGGCGGTGATCTCGTCGAGATCCAGTTGGCGGCAGTCGATGTGGCGGCGGGTGGGGTTGCTCCTGCTGGCCACCGTGATCGACCGTGCCTGGGACAGACTCGCCGTCTTCAGGCCTAGACCGAACTTGCCCAGGTCGTCGGCGGCGTAGTCCCGTCCGCCGGCGCCGAGCCGCATGGCCTCGCTGATGTCGGCGGCGGACATGCCCTCGCCGTTGTCGGCTATCCGCACCCAGGACTCAGGACCCTCGGACACAATGGTGACGTCGACTTGCTCGGCGCCGGCACTGATGCTGTTGTCGATCAGGTCGGCCACCGCGTTGACGAAGTCGTAGCCTAGGTCGCGCAGGCTGATCAGCAGCCGGGCGGCGCTGGGGATGACTTCCTCGCGTCGTCCTTTGGTCACCATGTCGTGGTGACCGAGGATGGTCGGGTGAGCGACAAGCCGGTGCCCAGCAGCGAAACGGTCCGCCGCCAAATGACTCGGCAGCGGACATCCGGCACGGCTCCGGAGATTGCGCTCCGCCGCGAGCTGCATGCACTCAGCCTGCGTTTCCGTCTGCATCTGAGGGTGGGCGCGTCTCGGCCGGATGTGGTGTTTACGCGGGCGAGGATCGCGGTGTTCGTGATGGGCGACTTCTGGCACTCCTGCCCGCTGCATGGGACGCGCCCGAAGGCCAATGCAGCATGGTGGGCGGCGAAGTTGGAGGCGAACAGGGCGCGCGACGAACGCCAGCGGCGCGAACTCGAGGCGGCCGGTTGGCTCGTAGCGTGGGTGTGGGAGTGCGAGGACCCAGCGGTGGCCGCCGCGTTCGTGCAGGCATTGTGGCGTGGTCGCACCACGCGGGGAGTTCCCGAACTGTCCGATGATGTTTGTGTCATAGGGATGAGAACGTAACTTTCAGGCAGTCGCGGCGCGACATAGAAGGGCCAGCGGGCAGGCGTTGCAGTCCGGCTCCTCGATGGCGCAGAGGCCTCGGCCGAGGGCGGCGACCGCCGCCATCCGGGCTGGCGCCTTGTTCCCGCCGCCGATGATCTCGGCGAGTGCGAGCCGCCCGTCGGTGAGCTTGTCGACCTTGTCGACTGGACGTCCGGTTACCCGTGCGGCCACCCGAAGGGCCGGTTGGGTTGTCAGGATGACCTGCGAATCGAGCGCCAGGCAGGCAAAACGTTCCAGCTCCGCGGGGAGCAGGGTCGCGTGTTCCCACCATGCATCGCCGTCCCCCGAGGGGTTGGGTTCGCGTTCCCAGGCCTCCGCCGCCGGCAGGAGCCGGGTTAGCGCGCCTCTGACACCTTTGGGCAGCCGCGACTCCTCGATCGCCCGGGGTGTGAGGTCGGCTGGGGTGGGCAGCTGCCACAACACCAGGCTCACCGTGCCGTCGTCCACACGTCCGTTCACTAGGACCGAGGACACGAGGGCGGACCACGGATCGGTGGCGTGTCGCCAGGGGGCCCCGGAGGCGTCGCGGGCGGCCCAAGTGTCGAGGCTGGCCCGTGCCTCGCGCAGCAGCTTCACGGGAAAGTGCCGTGGCGGCAGGTTCGCCGTCGCCGTCGCATGCGCGACCCGGGTTCGGGGTTCGGCCTCTCCTAGTGACTCGAGGATCGCCCGGCCGATGTGCTCCGCCAGCAGCGGCGGGACAGCGTTGCCGATCTGGCGGTAGGCGTGGGTGCGGTTCCCCGCGAAGCGGTACCAGTCCGGGAAGGTCTGCAGACGTGCTGCCTCGCGGACGCTGAGGGTGCGCTCGTCGACCGGATGGATATACCAGTAGCCGTCCTTGGCGATGTGGGCGGTGATCGAGCGGGCCAGCTCGTTCTTGCCGTGGCGCTTGTACTTGTCATCGAAGGTGTCGGCGCGGTAGCGGCGCAGCTCCTCGGGTAGGTCGCTGTACCGAGTGTCGGGCTTCATCAGGCGGAAGGCGAGACGGTCGTCGTCGCGGACGGCACGCGTCTCGTGGTCATGCACGATCGAGGGATCTTCGACCCCGGTGCGGGCGCGTTCCTGGAACGGGGTGCGCTTCCGTTTGCGGTACGGAAGAACCGGTGCGCCCGTTCCCTCGCCCAAGGACGGGAGATCACCGATCGCATCCCAGATCGAGACGCGCCCCTGGGGCGCTGGCCATTCGAAAGGCCGCGTCTGGTCACGTAGCGCCACCAGGATGAGGCGTTGACGGTGCTGGGGCACGCCGTATTGGGGCGCCTCGACGATGTCCAGGTGGGTTTCGTAGTCGGCCTCTTGCAGGGCGTCGATGATGATTCGGACGACGCCGAGGTCATCGCTTAGCGCCATGTCCGGAACGTTTTCCAACATGACCGCCTGCGGACGGACGGCCACCACGATCCGCAACCAGACCCGCCAAAGGTCGCGCCGGTCGTCGTAGGAGGCGCGTCGGCCTTGCTCAACGAGGAAGCGGATGGCGCTGCGACCTGCTCGGCTGAACGGCTGGCACGGCGGTCCGCCGGCGATCAGGGCGACGTCGGCCTGCTTGAGCAGGTCAATGAGTCGCGTTTCGGTCTCGATGTTGGACAGGTCAAGTTGGGTGGACAGTCCCTGGAAGTTTGCGGCGTGGGTCTTCACAGCCCAGGGGTCGTGGTCGGCGGCGAGGGCTACCCGGAAACCGGCGTCTTCAAGTCCGAGACTGAGTCCGCCACCGCCGGCGAAGAGGTCGACGGCCAGCGGCCGTTTCTGCTGTTTCGCCCACTCCGCCCAGCTGGCCCAGTCGGGCGCCCGGCTGTCGGGCTTAGGCACGAGCGCAACACTGCGCCGGTACTTGACGGTTTGGGTCACGCCTCATTCTCTACCAGTTCGGGGGCTCGGCCCTACAGCCACGCCGCGTCGCCCGCGGGGTGGGCTGTGACGCCGCGAGGGCCCCGCCGCCGCCGGGCCGTGTCGTTGCACGCAGCTGACGAGGACCTTGGGTATGACGCAAACAGGTTCGGCGGGCTGTTCGTGCCGGTCACCGCCGCTTGCTGTACCGCCGGGTTGCGCCAGCGGAACCCCGTTGGCGGGTCGAGCTGCGTCTCGGCCTTAAGAAACCCCGTAACGACCGGCCCGTGGCTCGCCCGGCGCCGGCCACCATCGCTGGTCGGCGTCGAGGCGTACCCGCCGGACTCGGCTGTAGTCACCGTGCTCGACGTGGGCGACGTGGGTGCAGCTCGTCCATCCCGGGATGGGATCCCGTCGGGGTAGAAGGGTGGCTCGTAAGCCGCCGCCCCGGGTGATCCTCGGCAGCGTCCTGGCTGCCTCGAGGGTGATGACCGCTCCAGAGCTTAGGTCAAAGACCTGGCTGGTGCCGGTCGCGGTGAGCACTACGTCGATGTTCTCGACGTCGCGGGCGATGTCGTGGTCCGGATCGTAGGGTCTGGCACTCACCCTACGTCCGCGGCGGTCGAGGGCGTAGACAGTCAAGTGCGGCGCCAGTCCTGAGCGAGTTCGTCGTAGTCGTGTGCGGTGCCCATGGCACCCTGGACCAATACGAGACGAGGACCGCTACCTCGACGGAGGAAGCCGACGCGGCTGCCATCTCGAGATCTAACGCAATCCTTGGTGCCCCATCACCGATCATGCGTCAGTCGCCCCATCGATCGTGTCTTCGTCCCGCTGGCGGCACCTGTCTGCGACAGTCTCCCTCCCCCACCCAACCGGAAGACAGGCTGTGCCGGTGAGCCTTCCGCTTGCGGCGAGTCCTTGTCCGGCCAGAAAAAGGGCGGCAGCCGGCTGTTGAGCCCGTACGCCCGGGGGGTGCAGACCCCGGGCGTACGGGCTGCAGTTTGCCTAGCTGAGCCGGGTGTCGGCGTAGGCGTTCATCGCATCGCGGTAGTACGCGGCCAGGCCAGGTGCGATCTGGTCGTAGGTCGAGGTGAACCGCGGGTCGTCGACGTACATCTGGCCCAGGTTCTTGAAGGCCGCCGCATTCGGTGTCCACAGCTGGCAGATGGCCTGGTACGCGGCGTCGACCTCGGCCTGAACGGCAGCGTCGCCGACGTATTTGCCGGCCGTCATGAACTCGGCCATCCGGATCATCGCTGCGGTCTGTTCACGTTGCATCCGCTCGGTGTCCGCGGCGCTCAGCGTGTCGGTGAACTGCTTGGACTGGTCCCACTGCTGGGGCCACCGCTCGCGGGCCTCGGCGTCGTACGGGGTCGGGTCGAAGCCCTCGAAGAGGTTCTCCGGCCTGTTGATCTTCGTCATGCCTGGTGCTCCTTCCTGGTGTTCGAGTTCATCGATGGTGCGGGCCACTGTGCGTGCCACCACGTCGAGGCGGTCACGCTCAAGCAGCAGACGCTGGTAGTGGCCGCGAAGGGCCGTTACCTGGTCACGCTGCTGATTCACGATCGTCGCGATTTCGCTCAGCCCCAGATCCAGCTCCCGCAACAGCAGGATCTGCTGCAACCGCAACAGCTGGCCCTGCTCGTAGTAGCGATACCCGTTGCCGGACACACCGGCGGGCGGCAACAACCCGATCTCGTCGTAGTGACGAAGGGTCCGCGAGGTCACTCCCGACATGCGGGCCACCTCCACGATCGACCAGGCCACGAGACTGCCTCCCGCTCCAAATGAACTCAGCCGGTCAATCCGGCACTCACGACGCTAAACATTGACGCAGCGAGAGGGTCAACCGATGCCGTGCCCGCTTGGCGATACCGGCCCAGGCCGTCGACGTTGCGCAGCTCCCGCGACACCGTCGACGGCGACCGCCCGATCAGCTGCGCGATCCGCCGGACCGACTCACCCCGGGCGCGGCCCAGGGCGATCTCCTCCCGCTGCGCCAACGTCAAACAGCGACCCTTCAAGTCGCCACCGCGCCGCGGCCGCACCCCACCCGCCGAGAACAGCCAACGAGTCCCCTGCTTGCGATACGTTCCCGCCTCAGCAGCCGCGTCAGTGATGAACTCACCACGCGCCATCGCCGCCCAAAACACCTGATACACCTCGGGAACCATGCGATAAGAGAACCGCATCCAGCAACACCTCCGCCGCTACTAGGAGTGTTGCGATCACCGCACGAACCCGCGGTTCCTCCTACGGCACACCGACGGCCCGGTAGCGGGGGCCGGTGCCACGGGTTGGGTCAGTCGCCCTTGTCGGGGCACGCGGCTTCTGCGATCGTGCGGCCATGGCGATGAGGTGGACTTTGGGCTGTGACGCGGACGACCCGCATCGGGTCGCGGGGTTCTGGGCCCGCGCACTCGGCTACGTCACCGAACCTGGCTACGACGATCCTGACGGTGCGTCGATCGTCGACCCGGACGGGACAGGTCCCGCCATCGGCTTTCTGCGCGTGCCGGAGGGCAAGACAGCGAAAAACCGGATGCACATCGACATCCGGGTGGCCGGCGAGCCCCCGTGGGACCTGGCAGACCGGGCGCGGCTCATCCGCGCCAAGGTCGAGGACCTGACCTCGGCCGGGGCAGCCGTCGTCCGGGAGGAGGACTTCGACGAGCAGCTCGACCATGTGGTCATGCTCGATCCCGAGGGCAACGAGTTCTGCGTCGCCTGATCGACGCCCCGCCCTGTCGTCCTGGCTGCGGATCGAGCGCGACTCTCGCTTAGAAGTCGATCCGCATGACCACCCGCCGCGTGGTCGGAGCGCTGACCTCGGTGAAGCCTGCTCCGGCGAAGATGCTGCGGCTGCCCACGTGCAGCTCGCCCCAGGCGATCTCCTGCCCGGGCTGGGTCACCATCGGGTAGCCCTCCAGTGCGCGAGCGCCACGCTGCCGCGCGTGGTCGACCGCCGCGCGGGCAAGGGCTGCGCTGACGCCTTGGCGGCGGAACCCGGCGCGCGTCACGAAGCAGGTGACGGCCCAGATGCTGCTGTCAGTCTTGTCTTCGGCTCGTCCGGTCCAGGGGACCCGGTTGTCCCGCAGCAGACGCCGGTAGACGCTACGCGGCTCCACAGCACACCATCCGACCGGCACACCGTCGAGGTAGGCCACCAGGCCGGCCGTGCTCGGTGCCTCGGGCTGGCCGCAGCCGGTCTGGTCCCGCAGCCGGTGAGCCAGCTCCTCCGCACCTACCGACGCCCACGACTCTCCGAGCCACATCTTGAACCGCTGGCACTGGCACCGGGTCGCGTCACCACGGGTGCCGAACACCGCCTGCACGTCCTCCCAGGACATCTCGTTCGCGGCGACAACGCTCAGCCGGTCGAATGGAGCCTGCTCCCCCTTCGCCATCCCGCCACTATGCCCCCCGCAGCCAGTACCCCGCGTTTGGGTGGGGCCGAGGGTTGGGCAGGTGTGGAGAGCGAGGTCTCGCGCAGAAGCAGTGACCGACTGGGTCTGCGTAACGGAGCGGTGTGTCGATTCAGCGGTCTTGGCCCACTGGCCGGCCTTGTTGCCTCATCCTGAGGTGATGAAGCTTCGGAACGAGGCACGGGTGCTGAAGCGCAAGGCGATCTCTTCGATGCGTTCGGCGATGAGCGCGTTCAATAGCCCAGTCGATGATGGCCGGGTGACGGCGGTCCTGCTGCACCTGCAACACGCCTTCGAGATGCTGCTGAAGGCCGTCCTGGTGCAAGGCCGCATCCGAGTCTTCGACCAGGAGACCGGTCGATCCATCGGGTTCTCTCGCTGCTTGCATGAAGCGCGCACGGCGGCGCGGCTCCGGTTGACCGAGGAGGAGGCTGGTGCACTGCGGGCTGTTGACGCGATGCGCGACGACGAACAGCACTGGTTCACGATCGTGGACGAAGGGCTGCTCTACCTGCACACTCGTGCGGCCGTGACCTTGTTCGACGATCTGCTGCACCGGGCCTTCGACGAGAGGCTCGCCGACCACCTCCCGCTGCGCGTGCTTCCCGTCGGGTCCGAGCCGCCGCAAGACTTCCAGACCCTGATCGACCGCGAGTACGCGAACGTGGCTGCTTTGCTCAAGCCGCACCGCCGGGCAAGGGCTGATGCTGAAGCTCGTCTTCGGTCCCTGTTGGCCATGGAGGCTCACGTCGAACCCGACACCCGAGTCAGCATGAGCGACGTCCGTCGCGTCGCCGCAGGAGTGCGAGCCGGTAAAGCCCGTGAGCAGGTCTTCCCGCGGCTGTCGCAGGTCGCCGCATCCGTCTCGGGAGAGGGGCTTACCGTCGAGGTGCGATTCGTCAAGCACGGAGGACTACCTGTCAAGCTCGCGAAGCCCGACGACCCCGTCGACGCCGCGGCCATTAGGGTCGTCGACCTGCAACGCAAGTACCACCGCAGCCCGACCGACCTGGCCGCATCGCTGCAACTGAGCGCGCCCCGGGCAGCTGCGCTGCGAGCCCACCTGGGTATCGACGACGATGAAGACTGTGGGCACGTCTTCACGTTCAGTTCCCAACGCCACACCCGGTACTCCGACAACGCCTTCAGGCGGATGCGGGACGCGATGCAGGACGACACTCTCGACATGGGTGCGATTTGGGCGTCCCACGGACGCACCCGCCGACGCGGCGGATCTCCGCCCTGCACCCAGCCAGGCTGCGCAGCCTCGCCACGAGCCGCCTAGGGTCAGACTTGTGCTCAACTCAACAAGCCTCTGTGAGCGCTCCGCGTGACCTGCCCTTAGGTTGACCCGTTACTCGTCCCGCAGAGGGGTCCCCTTGCGGTCAGCCGTCGGGGCGGGCGAGCTCTCGCTCGACAGCTCGGCGGATCCACTGGGAGACGGAGCGGTCATCGTCAGCGGCGCGGTCGCGCAGCTGCTGCAACACGTCCTCCGGAAACCGCACAGGGACCGGGGCGCTGAGCTTGGATCGACGGCGCACGCCAGGGCCTTGCGGCTCCTGGTTGGCGGGGTCGGCGTAGAAGGCGTGTTCCTGCTCGGGTGTCAGGTGAGGCGTGGTGTCGGTCATCGGTCCTCCCGGTAACGGCGGGCGAGGTGGTCGCTGGCGAGGTAGCAGCCGATCGGCCGGCACTTGCGTGGGTCGTCCGACCGTGAGGGCGCGAGCGGCCCGGTCAGGATTCGGCCGCCGGTCTGGGCCACCATTAGCCAGTGGGCTGGCGGTCTGGCGGAGTAGAAGATCGGGTCGCTGGCCCAGACGTCGGCCACGTCGTCCAGGCCCAGCTCGGAGTGCTTGAACAGGTGCGCAGCTTGCTGATCGATCTCGAAGGGCCAGTCTGGTCAAAGTAGCCGTGGCGTGCGGCGTTGATCATCCCGGGCTGCTCGACGTCGAATTGGTGGAGATCCTCAATGGCCGGACCGCGTCCACGTCGCTGCGCGATGTCTATGACTACCACCGGGCTGGGGTTGCGTCGGCCGCCGACCGCCAGGCGATCATTGACCCATCGTTGGCCCCGATCGGAGACAGACGCCCCGCATCGGTTAGGGGCGCTGCTTCGATAAGTGTTTCAGCAGGCTGGCACCACTCCAGGTGGAGACGGCGATTGAACGCCGCAGCGTGTACAGCGGTACGGAGGGGTCGAGCTTCTTGGCCTCGAGCTGGAACGCGGTCCGATAGCCGGCGTCCGACAGGTGCGGGAACGCTTTCTTACTCACCACCCCGTACGGGTAAGCGAAGTGCTCGACGGGCTGGCCGCTGGCCTTGCGGAGCGCGTCGCGAGTTTGCTCCAACTGGACCTTCCAGTCACCGCCGGAAAGGTCGCTGACGGCGTGGTGGTCCCACGTGTGCGAACCGATCGTCATTCCTGCATGGGCCAACCGTTTAACGTCTCGGGTGCTCAGCCAGCCAGGTTTGCCCAGCACCACCGTCATGACGAAGAAGGTGCCGGTCATGCCTCGCTTGACGAGCTGGGTCAGACCTTCGGTCGCGTGGCCGGCGCTGGCGTCGTCGAAACTCAAGATCACCGGCTTACGAGGCAGCTTAGCGCCCGTGTTCAGGTGAGCGAGGTACTGGTCGGGGCTGATGGTGGTCCACCCGTCATCGGCGAGCGCATCCAGCTGTGCGCGGAAGTATCTCGGCGGGCAGATCAGGTTGAAGCGGCTGTACTGGCTGTCACCCTTCCTCCAGTTCCGCAGCTGGTGATAACACAGGACGGGCACGGTGGCTCGCTGGATGATCTCGCTGGCGGTGGCCGTTTTGGCGGCAGTGCTCGGATCCGGTCTCGGCTGAACGGACGTAGTGGCTGCAGTCGAGCTCGGCGAGGCACTGGCGCTGGAGCTCTGGCCGCTGGCGCTGCGGGCGCTCGCTGTGGACTCCGCCTGGCCGGGGCCGGTGGGGTCGCTCACGGCCGGGACGCTGCACCCAGACACTGCCCCACCAGCCGTTGCCAATGCGCCAGCCAGGAACGCCCGTCGGCTCAGGTCGCTGGTGGGAGTCTGCATATTTGGTTCTCTTCCTGTTTGCGTAACTGGGCCCCGAGCCTCTTGAAGCGTAACGAGTGCGAAACGGCAGGTAGGGCGTCTGCCGATGTCTTCTACGCCGTCCGACCCAGCGCACGGGGACAAGGACACGCGACCGCGATGCTCCGTGCCGGGCTCTTGGTGGCTAACGAGCTGGGATCAACCGGGCGCTGATGACGTGCGACGCAGACAACGAGGGCTCGCGCCGTGTGATCGAGAACAATGGCCGAGTGCTGGAGGGCCGACGGGGCGTCAAGCTCCGGTTCTGGGTGCCAACCTGATCGTCCCGCGCCGGTCAGCGGTCGTCTTACGACCCTTCCCGCAACCATGGACGTGTACGGTCTAAGAGGCTTCCGCCGCTCCTACGTTGAACGTCGTTCCCGCCCGGGGTGGGGTGGACCGGCAGTGCATAGTCAACTCGTCACGTCCCAAGCGCCCATCCATCAGTTGAGGCAGGAGCACTGTGCGCACCATCGAGCACGGAGTCATCACCCGAAACGTCGACCGTTTCCTCCGCGTTCAGACCGACGGTAGCGAAAGGCCGAGCGGCCGCGAACGGTCCTGGGACTTCTGCTTCAACTACTTCCAAGCTCACCCCGAACCCACCCAGGACCTCGAACTGTCCTGCCTGCAACTCGGCTACTACCTCGCCTCCTGGGGGATGCTCCGCGGCTCCTCCTGGTTGCAGAGAAGCACCAACGCCTCCCACTACCGGGCCACCATCGAAGCGATCGAGCAAGTCAACCCCGTTCTGCGTGGCATCGACGCCGGCGACTACCAGGCCCCTGGGGTCCGCGCGCAGATCTCGACACGTACAGGGTGCTGGCCAAGACGCTACTGCCGGAGGGCGGCACCCCGGAGACCCTGGTCACCAAGGTGATGATGGGCGTCTGGGGTGTCATTCCCGCCTACGACGTCTTCCTGAAGGGTGCGTTCCGGCACCTCGGTGAGAGTCCGAAGGAGCGAGCGGCGTTCAACTATCCGCAGGAGCGGTCACTCGTCCTTCTGGCAGGCTTTTACGCAAGGCACGCCGACGAGATCGACGACGTAGCCGGTAGGCACCGAACAATCGACTTCACCACCGGCCAGCCGACCGACCAGCACGTCACCCGCATGAAAGTGATCGACATGTTCGCCTTCCAAGCCGGCTTCGACGGCCCGCGCAACGTGCTGAGCCCGGCGGCCTCGTAACCCATCTCGGAGAACCCTTCCGCTTGCGGTTCACCGCTGAGGGCCGGTCAGCGGACGAAGACCAAGTAGGACGTCTTGGGCGATCACCGTCGCTGAGAACATTCCTGGGACACAGCCCTTGGCGATGGCTACTATCGGTCGGGGCCTCGGCGGACTCCGCGCGGCTTCGGTCCCCCCTCCCGCGATCCCGGAACGGACGATGGACAACGAGATTCAGCTGATCAGCGACGGTCATGGCCTGGCGGTTATCGGCGAGTCGACGGCTGTCGAGCGCTTCCTCGCGTCGGAGGGGCTGCCCTCGAAGGATCTCGGGCTGCCTCGCCTCAAGAAGGTGATTGGCACGGGCGCCGCGGGTTTGCAGGTCGGCTCCGAGATCGCAGCCAACTCTGGACGCTGGGTGCAGTTGACGAAGAAGTCAGCGGAATCGGTCCGGAAATACGGCCTGATATCGACCGGGACGGAAGGCGTCAGCCACGCGATGGTGGGAACGCCGGGCCACATCAAGCAGTGGGTCCAGATTGCGAAGGGTCCCGGCTCGCTCGCGGCCAACCCTGCGCTTCTGTCGGGTGCGGCCGGGATCATGACGCAGCTGGCGATGCAGCAGGCGATGGACGAGATCACCGACTACCTCGCGAAGATCGACGAGAAGCTCGATGACGTCCTCCGTGCTCAGAAGGACGCTGTGCTGGCGGACATGATCGGCGTGGACCTCGTGGTCGAGGAGGCGATGACCGTCCGCGAGCACGTGGGGCGGGTCTCCGAGGTCACGTGGTCCAAGGTGCAGGCGACCTCGATGACGATCGCGCGGACTCAGGGGTATGCGTTGCGTCAGCTCGACGCGCTCGCGGAGAAGGTCGAGAGCAAGGCCAAGATTGGCGATCTCGCCGACGCGGCCGAGGCCGCGGGTACCAAGGTTCACGAGTGGCTGGCTGTCCTGGCGCGCTGCTTCCAGCTGCAGGACGCGACCGCCGTGCTCGAGCTTGACCGGGTACTGGACGCGGCCCCGGAGGAGCTCGACCAGCATCGCTTCGCGCTTTGGGCCGCGCGACAGCAGAGGATGAACCTGATCTCTCAGAGCACCGGGCGGTTGATGGCCCGCCTGGATGAGGCTGCCAGCACGGCGAACACCAAGGTGCTGCTGCACCCGGCCAAGGCGCCGGTCGTGGTGCGGTCGAGCAACCAGGTCGCAACCGCTGTCCGGGAACTCGACGGACGGCTCGGGATCGAGCGTGGCCACGACGAGGTGGCGACGAGGCGCTGGGTCGAGGCGGCCACCGACGCGAAGGACAAGGCGCTGGAGACGGGGACCAACGGCGTCGACGCCGCCAAGCGCCGCGGCAGCGAGACCTTCGATCGCGCCCGTTTGGCCAAGGGCAAGCTCTCAGGCAGGGTCATAGAGCGAGTCCGCCGTCGACGGGACGGCGGCGAGGACGAACGCGAAAACGAAGCCTGAGCGGAGGGCAGATTCAGGAGGACTCGTGTCGCTGTCCTGCTGGCGGAACCCGGGTGTCTGAGCCGTGCTCGGTAAGCGAGGCTCGTCCCGCTGAGCGTTCCACTTGCGGCCTGCGCCTGCTCCGGCGAACGTTCCGCCGGTGACACAGGGTCGGCTGTGCCACGCTTCCACGATGCAACCCCATACCGGACGCTTCAACGGATCAGTGGCGCTGGTCACCGGCGCAGGCCACGGTATCGGCCGCGCCTGCGCCGTCCGCCTAGCGAGCGAAGGCGCACATGTCATTGTTGCGGACCTCGACGAGCGCGCCGCGCGGCAAGTAGCCCAGCAACTCTCGGGCGCGAGCCACCGGGCCGTCGCACTGGACGTCACCCAACGGTGGTCGGTCGACCAGGCCTTCGCCACCGCCGCCCCGGAAGGGCTCGACGTGCTGGTCAACGTGGCGGGCGGTGACACGAGCCACGGACCACTTGAAGACACCGACGACGAGGTATGGCACCAGATGGCTGAGCTCAACCTCTTCGGTGTCGTCCGGTGCTGCCGAGCAGCCATCCCGCACCTTCGCCGCAGCACCCGCTACCCGGCCATCGTGAACGTCAGCTCAGTGAACGCCCTGACCGCGCTCGGCAGCGAGCCCTACTCCGCTGCTAGAGCCGGCGTCGTCTCCCTTACCGCCAACCTCGCCGTCTCCCTCGGCCCTGACAACATCCGGGTTAACGGCGTCGCCCCCGGCACCATCCGCACCCGCGTATGGGACGACCAGGAAGGCGGAGCTGACCGCCTCCGCCCCCTGTACCCACTCGGCCGAGTAGGTGAGCCCGGCGACGTCGCCGCCGCGGTCGCCTTTCTCGCCTCCACCGACGCCGCCTGGATCACCGGCCACACGCTGCCCGTCGACGGCGGCCTTCTCACCAACCACTGAACCGACCCTCCCAGCCCGTCGCGGCGCTACGACACCACGTGCCTTTCTGGACCTTCCCCACCAGCCGGGTGTTGTTAGATCTGGTGCCAGTGCGCGTGGGTCGTGCCACGATGTCTGGTGTGACCACTCGAGTTGAGATTCCCATCGCTGGAGGCAATGCCGCATAAGCGACCGGCCGAGCTGCGGTCGTACACGACTGTGGCTTCGCGTCTCGCCGAGGAGCGTGGCCTTGCGGCCATCACGGCCGACGCCTTGGACCGGCTCGGACAGCCAGGACTCGACCCGTTGACGGTCGCAGACGAGCTCCAAAGATGGCGGGAGGTGGTCCAGCTGCCGATGTCGACGTTGGCTGCCCCGCACAACGACTGGGTCGAGTTCATCGGTCCTTCGGCGCGGTCAGTGCTCGACGATGCTGTGCAGGCGCTCAACTGGCGCGCTGGCGCCCCGCTACGAGCAGAGCTGGCGCGTCTGGACCCCCAGTTCGAGCGGAAGACAAGCCACAACCCGCTAGCCGATCCGAAACTGCCCTGGTGGTCTCGCCGATGGGCACACTGACGCTTGAGGAAGCCTTCCCTCCTACTGGTGCACCGCTGGACGGTCGTCGGCTTGCGTGCGTCCCGCACCACGGTCGGATTGCGGGACGTCGATTTGGAGTACACCTCCGGAAGGCCCGCTTCTGTAGTGAGATGGCCGGTATGTACCGCGAGATGCGCCCGCCGCCCGGTTTGTCGCATCTAGCCTGTGGCTGGGTCAGCGACGGCGCGGCGGCGAGGGTGCTGCCTGACGCCTGTGTGGACGTGGTGCTGAGTGGCGGACAGCTGGTGGTAGCCGGTCCCGCGACATTGGCAGTCGAGGTAGCGCCGACGCCGGGTCAGCATGGCTGCGGCGTGCGCTTTCGGGTAGGCGCCGCTGGTGGGGGCCTTGGTGTGCCAGTCGATGTGCTGCGGGACCTGACAGTGCCCCTCGAGGACGTGTGGGGTGCGGAGGGGCGGCGCTTAAGTACGAGGGTGGCCGAGGCGCCGACTCCCGAGTCAGCGCTTGCGGTCTTGGCGCGCGGCCTCGTTCAGCCTCGGATGCCGCTGGACGCGGTGGCACGGCGGGCTGTGCTGCTGTCGACCGTTCGGCCCTTTAGCGAGGTCAGTCGAGACGTCGGGTTCAGCGAGCGCCAGCTGCGTCGGCGGGTCGAGCGGGCGGTGGGCTACGGACCGCGGACGCTGCTGCGCATCCTGCGGCTGCAGCGCTTCCTGCAAGCAGCTGAATGTGACCCCGCCACGACTCTCGCGCGGCTGGCCGCGGACACCGGGTACGCCGACCAAGCGCACCTGGCGCGAGAGTGCCGCAGCCTGACCGGCCGGACTCCGTCGGCCCTGCGGGCCGCGGGCGCCACAGCTGCGGGTGAGCGGAAGTCCGAAGCGTTCTAGTCGATCTCGTCCGTGGCCGGGATGGTTGAGTCATGATCAACCTCGACGCCGCCCGCACCTTCGTGCACAGCCACGCCCGCCTAGTAGACCGCCGCCGCTTTCAGTACGCCTTTGATGGCGCACCCGCTGAACTGGTCCTGGCCGCCCTGGCCGCCTACCGCAACCCCGACGGCGGTATTGGCGCTTTGGAGCCCGACCTGCGGACACCGGCCAGCCAGCCGATTCCGGTGCGCTACGCGCTGGAGATCCTAGCCACAGTGCCGCGCTCCAAGGATCGTGAAACCCTGGCGCTCGGCGCGCTGGACTGGCTGGAGTCGGTCACCAATAGTGACGGTGGGGTGCCCTTCGTACTGCCCTCCGCCGCGGAGCAGCCAGCTGCGTTCTGGCTACAACCCTCACCGGAGTCGTCGATGCTGGCCACCGCCCAGCTGACCGCCGCAGCGCTCCGTCTCGAACTCGACCACCCGTGGCTCGCCGGCGCGGCAGCCTACTGCTGGGCCCAGATCGGTGACGTTTCGCCCGCTGACGCCTACACCTTCAAGTACGTCGTCGACTTCCTTGACGCCACACCCGACCGTGGCCTCGCCGACCAAGAACTCGACCGCCTGGCAGCAGCCATGCCTGCCAATGGGCGTATTGCCGTCGAGGGAGGCGTCGAGGGTGAACAGCTCGACCCGCTGGTCATCGCGCCCTGGCCGGGGCACGCCGGCACCCAACTTTTCGATCCGACGGCGCTCCACCACAGGCTAGACGCGCTCGAGACCGGCCAGAACGCCGACGGCGGATGGGACTTCGACTGGGCCAAGTGGAACCCCGCTGCAGCCTGGGAATGGCGCGGCGCAGTCACCATCGACGCCTTGAGAACGTTGCAGGCGTTCGACCGCCTCCTGAACCCCACCGAGAACCTGTCCCGCTGAGCCTTCCCCTAACGAGACGGGCCGCGCCATCCGACGCTCAAGGCCTCGAGCCGGTCGGATTCGAACACCGAGGTCTGACGGCCGCGAAGAAATCGACAAGATCGCGAGAATCGACAGCGCCATCCAAGTTGTCGTCCCCCTGGTCAGAGCCACATCGCCGACGACAGATTCGGCGGGAACCTGCAGGTGGGTGGGTGGGTGGGTGGGTGGGTGGGGGGCCGGCGGCGGCTACCTTGACGAGGCTGCCGCGCACGATCAGCGCCGGCCACAGCCGGGTCATGATTGCACTCTCTCACTTTCCAGCGGTGCTGGCTCGTCGCCTCCCCTTCGGCGCCAATGCCAGCGTTCGCCCTGAAGCTGCGCCGAGTCCTGCACGACGTGAAGCAGGCCCGGCGGCGGGGGCAGGTCGGGGAGAAGCCGCCCGCGTCAAGGTGGCACCTCAGGCCCAGCAGGCAACCCTGCCGCTCCCCAACGGGTTAGTCGGTTGAGCGGTTGTCAGGTGTTGTCGAGGTTCAGCAGCTTGGTCTCGACGCGCGAGCCGCTACGGGGCGGCGGGCAGCGTGGTGCGAGTCCGACCCCACCGGCGCCGGGGTCAGCTGAACCGGCCGTCGCTTGCGGGATCGCGATCACCCACCGGATCGGCTTCCAGGCCCTCGCCGAGCTCCTCGACGCCACGCTCAGCCACACCGTGACCGACCCGTTCGACCTGTACGCCGACCCCGGCGAGCTCGGCTCCGGCTTCGCCGCCGCCCTGCGGGTCCTCGACCAGCTCGACCTCCAACAGGCCGCCGCGGCCGCGTGGATGCTACCTCTCGACGGCACCCCCAACCCAGGTGTCGCGGATCGCCCGACACCACTACAGCCCGCTGCTCGCCGCGATCCAGCTCGCCGGCGTCCGCGAAGGTGTCGAAGCTCACAGCGGCAGTTAGGGCTCGCCGATTATTTAGACGATATGAGCAGGCCTGAGGCCTCGCTCGCAATTGGTCGTGGGTTGCCGGGCAGGCTTTGGTCTGTCCGGTAGAGCCACAGTTGCGGGAGGCCTCAGTGAGTCAGAATCGTACGTTTGTGGGGTTGGATGTGCACGCCTGGTCAGTGACGGGGCATGCCTTGGATGGGTTGACGGGTGAGGTGTGGCAGCGGAAGCTGACGCCGGATCCGGCCGATGTATTCAGCTGGCTGCAGGGGTTGCCGCAGCCGGTGAAGGTTGTTTATGAGGCGGGTCCGACCGGCTATGGCCTGTACCGGCACCTGAATGATCATGGTGTCCGGTGTGTGGTCACGGCGCCGTCGAAGCTGCACCGGCCGCACGGCGATCGGGTGAAGACCGACGCCCGTGATGCTGAGCTTTTGGCTCGGCTGTTGAAGCTGGACGAGATCGTCGAGGTGACCGTTCCCAGTGTGGGGCGGGAGGCCGCACGGGATCTCGTGCGGGCCCGTGAGGACGTCCGTGGTGATCTGATGCGGGCTAGGCACCGGCTGTCGAAGATGCTGCTGAGGCAGGGCATCGTCTATACCGGCGGCAATCCGTGGACCGGCGTGCACGACACCTCGCTGCGGTCGCAGCGGTTCGACCACACCGGCCAGCAGCTCGCGTTCGACTCCGCCTACGAAACCATGATCATGACCGGTGACCGTCGGGACCGCCTCGACGCAGCGATTGTGGCGATGGCCGCGGACAGCGACTACACCGCGGTCACCCGACGGTTGTGCTGCCTGCGCGGGGTCTCGACGTTGACCGGGTTCGGGCTTGCGGTGGAGATCGGCGACTGGACCAGGTTCACCGGGTCCACGATCGGCGCGTTCGTCGGTCTGGTGCCGACCGAGCACTCTTCGGGCGGGTCACGCTCGCAGGGTTCGATCACCAAGACCGGGAACACCCACGCCCGACGGCTGCTGGTGGAGGCCGCCTGGCATCATGCCAAGCCTTACCGGGTGCCTGGGAAGACGATGCGGGACCGGTGGGAACAAGCCCCCGCGGAGGCCCGGCTCCGCGGCCATGACGGCAACCGGCGGCTGCACCAGCGGTGGCAGACGTTCACCGCCCGCAAGAAGAAGCCCGTCATCGCCAACGTCGCCATCGCCCGCGAGCTCGCCGGCTGGGCATGGTCACTGGCTGTCATGGAATAACCGCCCCCTCAAGGTTTCTTGCCCGTCACCGTCGATGGCTGCCGCGCGAGGAACGACCCACGACCTAACTATGAACAACCGTCTTCACGATCGACGTTCATGATCACCACGACGGCCACGTTCGCTCTTTAGACCAGTGGTAGCGTTCCAGCCGAACAGCTCGTCCTGCGGTAACCAACCTGCGAATATCAGTCTGACCGCGCGTCGCAAAGACACGCCAGCCAAAGACAAAGACGCAGCAAGGAAGAAACGGGCCGGCCCCGCGGAAACCACCACGGCGGCCGGTCCACCCATGCCCACTTGACAAGAAGGGGCTACATATCAGCTAGTAGCCCGTCACCGCTCCAGGCGTGGTGTTCGGCACCTTATCCAGCGCACTGACCGAAGGCGGTCGGTGTTGCGTGTGCCGTCGGGCATCATCAGCCCTCTCGACGGTCTCGGCGCGGGCCGAGATCGCCCAACGGGTAGTGGGCGGGACGACGACGACTGTCACGATCAAGTCCCGCGCAATCAAAAACCGGCCATGCAATGCGGCGAGGGCCGGGCCGTCGTCGACTCGGGTACCGTTCACCGACAGTCGCGCGGTGAACGAGCCCGCGGGATTGATTGCCAACCGCACGTCCTCGAAGCCGAGCCAGCGTCGAGTCAATGGGAACCATGCCTTATAGACGGCCTCCTTCGCGCTGAATAACATGCGGTTCCAGTGAATGCCCGGATGTGTGGCCACCAGCCGGGTGAGCATCGTCGGCTCAACGTCAACCATGACGGACGGTTCGAGGCCGGCCGGTAGCGGTTGGTGCGGTTCGGCGTCGATGCCGAGCCCGGCGACGACCCCGGTCCGGGCGACCGCCGCGGCGCGATACCCGGCGCAATGCGTCATGCTGCCAACGACGCCCGACGGCCAACGTGGCTCGCGACGTTCTCCTGGCCGGATGGCCAGAGGCGCCACACCGAGACGGCCGAGGGCTTCGCGCGCACAGCGCCGGGTGGTCACAAACTCGCAGCGTCGGCTTTCCACCGCCCGGGCGATCAGGTCTGCCTCCCCGGGGTGCGCCGGCTCGCCGGGGATGTCCTCGAACGCCTCCACGGCCTCAACGCCGGAAGGCAGCAGACCGCCGATCACGGCAGCCTCCGGGTTAGCGACCACGCCACCACGGCAGGGAGGCCGGCGTCGGGCACCGCGAGCCGGCGCACGCCAGCGAGGAAGTCCATCGCGGCACCCACGACCCTCGGTCGAGTTACGGGTCGAGATGGCGCGGCACCCGTCGGTGCGTACGCCGACACCGCCGTACGCGTACTACAGCAAATCCTCGCCGGCAGCCGTCCCGGGTAGCGTCTGCACCTGGTCGTACAGGCAGACAGCGGAACCACGGTGACAGGGCCAGCGTGACGGGGGCCACACCCGAAATCGTCCCCTACTCGCCACACCACTCGGTGGGCAGCTGCCGACCGCGTGGATCGCGGTCGTGAGAGTGATGTTATCGAGATGATCGATGTTATCCAGATGATCAAGGCTCTTCTCATCAGTGATCCGGGGAGCCGGAGTTCGGCAGCCTACTGGGCGAGTGACGAAGCGGTTCCGAGTGCGGACGAGCCGGGGCGGGACCGAACTCGACAGTCTCGGATACGACAGTATTGGGCAACACCATCGGTCTGATCAAAGGGCGTCATGGAGTCCCGTCGGCGCCCCGGACCTGATCGGCGGGGACTTCACCGCCACCGAAGCCAACACCAGATGGCGCGGGGACATCCATCTACGTCCAGACCTGACACGGCTGGGCGTACCTGACCCTCATCGGTCAGCTGGGTGACGTGGTGAAGGAGTCGGAGCATATCGCGCTGTCCTACCTGCGGTCCAGGGGACTCGCCGGTGATCTGGTCGGCCAGAAGCTGCACGTGCACGCTCCCGCGGCAGCGGTACCCAAGGACGGTCCCAGCGCCGGTGTGACGATGGTGACGGCGCTCGCGTTGCTGGCCACAGGGTGTCCGGTGCGGTCCAAGGTGGGAATGACCGGTGAGGTCACCCTGCACGGCCGGGTGCTGCCGATCGGTGGGGTGAAGCAGAAGCTGCTCGCCGCCCCACCGGGTCGGGCGGCGGCCCGACGTGTTCACCCGCTCCGCAACGAGCCCGACCTGGACGACCTGCCGCCCGAGTCGGTGCGTACGGAGCTCCGGATCCATCCGGTGGCCGACGTGCTGGCGATCGCCCTGGAGCAGGTGACGGCCGCCGACCAGGCTCACGCCGCCCGATGCGGGCTATCCGGAAGCACGGGGCGTTGCCTCGACCAGGCTCAGCGTGGAGCCGGTCGGGTGCACCGCGACGACGTCGTAACCGGCCTCGCTGAACACCCGGCGGAGGTCGCCGTCGCCGCGGACGCTCCCCGGCATGGTCAAGAACATGGTCAGGTCGAAGTCGCGGGCGAACCGCGGCGCGTCGTCCTCACCGACGAACTCGGCCACCACGACCCGCGACCGGGGGGCGGCCTCGTGGACCCGGCGCAGCAGGGTGACGATGTCTTCGTCGGGCCAGGAGTGCAGGATCTGCTTGGCGACGTAGAGGTCGGCCGACGGCACCTGCTGCAGGAAGTCGCCCACCTCGTACGACAGCCGGCCGGCTTCGACCAGGTCGGGAGCGGCGGCGGCTGCCCGGGCCTGCGCGACCACGGCCTCGGAGTCGACCACGACCCCGTGCTCCAGCCCCGGGTGCGCCCGCAGGATGGCGGCGAGGTAGGTGCCGGTGCCCCCGCCGAGGTCACAGACGGTCCGCTCGGCGGCCACCGGCAGCACCGCGACCAGCTGGTCGACCACGGTCGTGGAGAACGCGGCCATGGCCTGGTGGAAGGTACGGGCGTGGTCGGGATGGGTCTGCAGCCAGGACCAGGCGCTCTGGCCGAACGCCAGGTCGAAGGCCGACCGACCGGTCGCGACGGCTGCGGGTAGGTGGTTCCAGCACCGCCACAGCCAGTCGTCGCCGATCAGCAGCGCCATCGCGTGCAGGCTTCGCGGGTGCGCCGGGCTGAGCACCCGGCTCAGGGGGCTGTGGGCGATCCGTCCGTCCGCGAGCACGTCGAACACCCCTTCGTCGGTGAGGACGGCCAGGACCTTGTGCAGCGCGTCCTCAGCCGCACCGACGACGGTGGCGAGCTCGGCCCGGGTCAACGGACCGTCGTCCAGGGCCGCCGCCAGACCCAGCCGGGCCGCCGTCGACAGGCACGGCACGGTGGTGGGGAACATCTTGGCGGCGAGCGACTCGGCCGCCGTCCGCTCGGGGTCGACCCCCGGCGACGCACCGGCGAACGCGTCGAGGCCCGGCGCGGTGACCACGGCCGCGCTCACGACGGGTCCTGGTCGTCGGTCAGCACGCAGGTGAACCCGCCGGTCGGCTCCTCGGCGTACTCGCCCTCGGTGGCCCGTCGGGACATGTCGGGGATCTCCCCGCCGGCGGCCACCACGCGGACGCCGCCGCCCAGCCCGACCCGGCGCGCGGTCGTCACCGCCTTCGCCGAGCCATTCCCGTCGAGGAGATAGCCCCACTCCCACACCGAGCCGTCGGCCCCGAGGGCCAGGGAGTGCCCGGCTCGGCCGGCGGCGAGATCGGAACCGCCACCGTTCGCGTCGACTGCGGCCACCGGGGGCAGCCCAATCACCTTGACCGGTACCCATGCGTCCTCGACCGAACCGTCACCCAGCTGGCCGCCGTCGTTGAGGCCCCAGGCGAAGACCGACCCGTCGGCGCCGGCGACCACCGTGTGGTGGTACCCGGCGCCGACCGAGCCCACGGGCGGCACGCCGGCGACCCGTTGTGGCCGGCCCGAGCCGAACCGGTCGTGGCGGCCGAGCTGGCCGCGGTCGTTGAACCCCCAGGTCAGCAGGTCGCCGTCCCCGGTCACCACCAGGGCGTGCCCGCCGCCAGCCGCGATCTGGGTGATCCCGGTGACCCCGTCGACGGGACCGGGTGCGAACCGGCAGTCGAACCGGGACCCGGCGTAATCGATCACCCGACGGCCGGTGAAGTGCCGCCGCGTCGGGTCACCCAGCTGACCGTGATCGTCACGGCCCCACATCAGCAGCCGGCCGCTCGCGGTAAGGGCGAGGTTGTGCGAGCCGCCGGCGGCGATGGCGACGATGTCGGTCGCGCCGTCGATTGGCTGCGGCACCGGGTGCACCGCGGCGCCGACCGAGCCGAGCATGCCGAAGAATCCGGCGCCCCAGCCCCACACCTGGCCGGCGGAGTCGAGCGCCAGCGAGTGCCCGCCGCCCGCGGCGACCGCGACGACGTCGCGGAGGCCAGGCACCGCGACGGGGGGCGTCACCCCACCGGGACGGCCTCCGCCGGCCTGGCCGAAGACGTTGCGACCCCAGCCGATAACCGTACCGTCGCTCAGCACGGCTAAGGAGTGGCCGCAGCCGGTCGACACCGCCGTGACCTGCTGCTCAGGCGGCAGCGGCAAGGGCACCGGGTCGGTGGCGTGGTCGAGGTCCGCGCGGCCGAGCTGGCCGCTGGAGTTGTCGCCCCACGCCCAGAGAGTTGAGTGCATCGAAGTCTCCTGTCGGTGGTCGGTGGTCGGCGGGCCCGGATGCGGGACCACGACGACTCCAGACTCGCGGTCGTCGTTCCCACCGACCATGGCCCCGAGTCCCGCCCACGGCAGGAAGTCCGACCGGGCTCAGACCACCGGCGACAGATCCGGCTGCGCCTCCGACGCGAGCCCCCGGGCGGCGGCCACCGTGCCCAGCAGCCGCAGCAGCGTGGCCACGTCGTCGTCGGTCAGGTCGGCGGTGAACTCCCGTTCGTGCTCGACCGCGACCGCACGCAGCCGGCCGAACACCGTCAGGCCGTCGTCGGTGAGCGAGAGCTCGCGGTGCCGACGGTCGTGCGTGGAGGTACGCCGCTGCACCAGCCCCCTCCCTTCGAGCGCGTCGATCAGCGTCACCACCCGGCTGGGAACAAGGCCCATCCGCTCGGCCAGTTGTCTCTGGTTCAGGGGACCGGCCAGGGCAATGATCCGGAGACAGAGGGCGTCGGAGGGCGCCAGCCCCAGCGGGTGCAGCCGCTCGGCGAAGTGCCGGGAAACCTCCGAGCCCACCTGGGCCAGGAGGAAGGTGACGTGCCGGGGTCGGGTCGGTGCGCTCATTCCTGCACAATACATCCTTGACAGATCCATTCACTTTTGTAATCATTTACTTGTAGATCCAATATTCCTCAGCGGAAGGTTTCAGCCATGACCACCCACACGTCTCCGGTCGCCCCTGACGCGCGGCGCCCCATCGGTCCACACGCGGGGGCTCTCGCGCTCATCACGACGGTGCTCGTCGTCGCCGCCGTGGCCCTGCCGTCGGTCCTCACCGGTCAGCCGGGTTACGTGCTGCCGACCGCCAGCGCGGGCGAAGTGCAGAGTTACTTCGCCACCTCGAGCGACGCGGCGCGACTCACCGCGATGTTTCAGTTCGCCGGTGCCGTCCCACTCGGCATCCTCACCGCGACCTTCTACGCCCACCTGCTCCGGTTGGGCATCAAGGTGCCTGGCCCCTCCATCGCCTTCTATGGCGGCACGGTGGCCAGCGGACTGATGCTGGTCTCCTCGGGTGCGCTGTGGGCGGCGGCCGAGCTCGGCGGCAGCGCCTCCGGCGACAGCCTGCGGGCGCTGACCCTGCTCGCCTTCGCTACCGGTGGCAGCGGCTACCTCGTCGGACTCGGGCTGCTCATCGCCGGCGTCGCGGTGCCGGTCCTGGTCCTGCGACTGGTCCCCCGGGCGTTGGGCTTCGGGGGTCTGGTGATCGCCGCAATCTGCGAGCTCAGCACCCTCGACCTGCTGACCCACGTGTTTGACCCGTTGCTGCCGATCGGCCGTTTCGCGGCATTGGTCTGGCTCGTCGCGCTCGGCTTCCTGCTCCCCAAGTCGGTCCGTCGGCGCAACGCCGGCGGTCGGTTCCGCGCATCTAGGCAGCAAGCCGAGGACGCTACGGTGCCGGAGACCGCGGGCGTCTGACCCCGGGGTACCCCGGGGGACCCACAAACCGGCCACCTACCTACCGGGTAGGTGGCCGGTTCTGCGTCCACCGCGGAAGGACCGGGGACTCCAGCGTCGATGGTTCAGCATCCCGACGGACCGGGACATCGTCTCGTCACGGCTGGGCTGGCTGCCTCACGACCGGAGGAACCGATCTCCCCAGACTGGAGCCACCGCCGAGCGAAGGAACTCACCGTGACCGCCAGCATCCAGGCCTCCAGCCCGCCGCGCCTCGGCCCGCGGGCCACCGCGGACCCGCCCCGCCCCACCGACCGGGCCGAGGGATCCGGTTCCCGGGCCGTGGCCGACTACGCCTGCATGGTGCGGATCCGCGCCTTCGAGGAGCGCGTGGCCGAACTCGCTGCCAACCACCTGGTGCCCGGGGCCGTGCACCTAGCAGCGGGGCAGGAGGCCGTCGCTGTCGGGGTCTGCGCTCACCTAGGCGACGATGACCACCTCACCAGCACCCACCGCGGGCACGGCCACGCGATCGCCAAAGGCTGCGACCTCACCGGGCTGTTCGCCGAGATCCTCGGTCGGGCCAGCGGCGTCTGCGGGGGTTACGGCGGGTCCATGCACGTCGCCGACTTCAACCGTGGCATGCTCGGCGCGAATGGGGTGGCCGCGGGCGGCGTACCGATGGCCCTCGGTGCGGCCCTCAGCGCCAAGCAGCTCGACCGTGGCACGGTGGCTGTGGCCTTCCTCGGCGATGGGGCGGTCAACCAGGGCGTGTTCGCCGAGTGCCTGACCCTGGCCGCCGTGTGGCAGCTCCCGGTGGTCTTCGTGGTCGAGGACAACGGCTACGCCCAGGCGACCGGATCTGCGTTTCACCTGCAGGGCATCCCGGTCCGGGACCGGTCCGCGGCGCACGGCGTCCCGGGCCGGACGGTCGACGGCGCGGACTACGCCGCGGTGACCGCCGCCGCCGGCTGGGCCATCGGCCTGGCGCGAAGCGGGGCGGGTCCGGCCCTGCTGGAGTGCCCGGTTGCCCGGCTGTTCGGGCACATGGAGGGGTTCGACCAGCAGGCCTACCGGGGACCGGGCGAACTGGAGCGCGAACGCCGGGACCGGGACCCGATTCCCCGACTGCGCCACCTGCTGAAGCGCGAGCACCTGCAGACCACCGCCCAGCTCGACGCCCTCACCCAGGACGTGGTGGCGGAGGTCGGCCGGGCCGCGGAAGAGGCTCTCGCCGCCCCCTTCCCCGATCCTGCCGACCTGACCGCCCACGTGTACACCCCGGCTCGGGGTGTCCGGGCATGAGCGTCATGAGCTACTTGGACGCGCTGGCCGAAGGGCTGCGCACCGAGATGCTGCGGGACCCGCGCGTCGTGGCCTTCGGCGAAGACTCGATCGGCGGCACCGGCTGCGCGGGCTCACCGGGCGGTGCGTGGGGACCGACCCGCGGTCTGTCCGAGGTGGTGCCCGGCCAGATCTGGGACGCGCCGATCACTGAGGCCGCTTTCGTCGGGGCGGCGGTGGGCGCGGCCGCGACCGGGCTCCGGCCGGTGGTGGACCTGCTCTTCGTCGATTTCGTCGGGGTGTGTTTCGACCAGATCCTCAATCAGGCGTCCAAGCTCCGGTTCATGTCGGGAGGCAAGGCCAGCGTCCCGCTGGTGATCCGGGCGCTCACCGGGGCAGGGATGCGGCGTGGTGCCCAGCACTCCGCCGTGCTCGCGCCGCTGTTCGCCCACCAACCCGGGCTGAAGGTGCTGGCTCCTGCCACGCCGGCCGACGCCAAGGGCCTGATTGCTGCCGCGATTCGCGACGACGACCCGGTGGTGCTGCTGGAGTCCAAGATGCTCTACTTCACCCAAGGTGAGGTCCCCGACGGTGAGCACCTGGTGCCGATCGGGACCGCCCGGATCGCCCGGGCGGGCTCCGACGTGACGATCGTGGCGCTCGGCGCCTGCGTCCCAACCGCGCTTGCGGCGGCGGAGACCTTGGCCGAGGCGGGCATCGAGGCCGAGGTGGTCGACCCGCGGACCCTCGCCCCACTCGACACCGCCGCGATCGTGGCGAGCGTCGACCGGACCGGCGGACTGGTCGTGGTCGACGAGTCCTACCCAGTCTGCAGTCTGGCCAGCGAGATCGCCGCCACCGTGGCCGAGCACTCCACCGGGCTGCGCCGACCCGTCAGGCGCGTCACCGCACCAGCGGCCCCGACCCCGTTCAGCCCTCCACTCGAGGACGCCTGGATCCCGGGGCCCGCGCAGGTCGTGGCGGCCGCCACCCAGGTCGTCGGGGCCCGGCCCTTCGCCGGCGTCCCTCGTTGACGTCATCCGCAAGACCCCAACACACCTAGGGAGAGGAACTCATGTCCATCACCGCAGAGCACCCAGCCGCACCAGCGCAGCAGACCACCGCACAGGGGTCCGCGGCTCGCAACATGGAGGTCATGCAGGAGGTCTACGCGGCCTTCACCCGCGGTGACGTCGAGACCGCCGCAGGCTATTGGCGCGACGACTGCACCCACTTCTACCCGGGCCACAGCCCGTTGGCCGGGGCCCACCGCGGCATCGAGTCCGCGTTGGGCTTCGCCGGTCGCATGTTCGAGATCACCGAGGGTCAGATCGAGATGACCATCCTCGACCTCGGAGCTAGCGAGGCAGCGGCGTACGCCCGGGTGCACACGGCCTACCGCAAGGGCGACCTGCACCTGGAGATGATGTTCGTCAACATCTCAACCATCGTCGACGGCCAAATCCAGGACTTCTGGACCCTACCGGAGGACCAGTACGCGGTGGACGAGTTCTGGCACGCCGCCCTCGCCGCCGAGGCGGCGTGATGCGAGTCGTCACCGTCGGCGGCAGCGTCGCCGGGCTCGCCACCGCCGCGCTGCTCGCCGAGGCGGGCCACCAGGTGGTCGTGCTGGACCGGGCGGCCCAGCCGCCGGCGAGCAGTGAGGCGACGGCCGACTGGCACCGCCCGACGGTCCCCCAGGCCAGGCACAGTCACGCCTTCGCCTCCGCCGGGTCGGCCGTCATCCGGGACCGGTTCCCGCTGGCGGCCGCCAGGCTGCAGGAGGCCGGTGTCGGCGAAGTCGGTCTGGCCGACCCGCCGCCGCCGAGTCTTCGGCCCTTCACCGGTGACGCCGGCGACGACGACCTGACCATGCTGCTCAGTCGGCGCAACGTGCTGGAATGGGCGCTGCACCGCGACACGGTCTCCCGGTCCGGTGTCGAGACCCGATACCGCACCAAGGCGGTCGGCCTCACCGTCGAGGCGGGCCGGGTCACCGGGGTTGTGCTGGAGAGCGGAGAAGAGCTCGCGTGCGACTTGGTGGTCGACGCCGCCGGTCGACGCTCCCCCGTCCCGGGTTGGCTGACCGAGGCAGGCGTCAAGGTGCCGACAGGCGAGACCACGTCGGCGGGCATCACCTACTACACCCGGCACTACCGGCGCACCGGCGGCCGGCCCGGCGGCCCGCTCAACCGCGGCTTCGGTGCGGGCGGGCTCTGGGACAGCTACACCGCGGTGCTCTTTCTCGGCGACGGCGACACGTTCACCATCTCGGTCGGGGTGAGCCCCCAAGACGAGGCGTTCAAAGGGCTCCGGGAAGGGCCCGCGTTCACCGCCCTCGTGGCGGCCACGGCGCTGCTCGCCGGCTGGCTGGACCCCGAGGTCTCCGAACCCACCTCGGAGGTGGTGGTGATGGCGGGCCTGACCAACAGCTGGACCCCTGTGAGCGACGGTGAGGCTGACGGCGTCGTCGGGGTGCTGCCGGTGGGTGACGCAATGTGCACCACCAACCCGGCGTACGGACGGGGCGTTAGCCTCGCTCTGACCCATGCCGTTCGGGTGGCCGACCGGCTCGGTTCGGCCGACCGACTCGACGACGCCACGTTTGCGGCGCTGCTCGCCGACGCGACCGAGCACTACCGGCCGTGGTACGAGGAGGCCGTGGCTAATGACCACGCCCGGACCGCGATGTGGGCGGCCGCGGCGGCCGGCGGGCCGCCCGGGCCGGGGGGGCCGGCTGACCCGCAGGCACCGTTGCCGTTCGGCCTGATCGCCGCCACTGCGGCGACCGACGAGTACGTCTGGCGCCGGCTCGTCCGGACGATGATGCTGCTCGACCACCCGCAGCCGCTCTACCGCGACCCGCAGGTCAAGCAGAGCGTAGGCCGGGTGCTCGCGGCCGCCGGCAGCCCGCCCCCAGTGACCGGGGCGACGCGGTCCCGGGCGATCGCCGCCGTCACCGCGACGGCTCCGGCGCGCGAGCTGGCCCACGCCGACTAACTGCGGCAAAAGGACCGGGTCACCTAACTTGGTGACCCCGTCCTTTGCTGTGGTGCCGACCCAACCGACGGCGCCGTGGTCAGCCGATCTCCACGATCGTCTGGTCTAGGTCGATCCGCTCCGCCGCGTCCAGGAAGGCCCTGACGAGCGCCTGCGGCGTCACCCGCCGCGGGCGGTCCAGCCGCCCGACGTAAACCTGGCGAGGCGCCCCCACCCCGCGACGCGAGGTCGGCATGGAGCGGACGACGGTCCAGCGCAGGCTGCTGCGGCCGAGCCCCGCCTCCATTCGAGTCAGATCGAGCAACGGATTGCGCAGCAGCCGCTCGACGATCATGCTCTCCCAGACCCGGCGCCACGCCGGACCCGCGAACTCCTCCACCCGGACCGACGACAGCACCACTACCCGGGTCGTCACGGCCGGGCCGAGCCGCTCCACCAGCCGGTCCACAGCCTCGGAGTAGGTGTGGGTGGTGCTCGACGACACCACCGGGATCAGCACGGCGACGACGTCGGGCCGGTCGGCGGTCGCCGTGGCCGCAGGAAGGGAGCTGGGGACCGTCCCTGCGTCCGTCCCTGGGCCTGCCCCCCCGCGGGCCGGGGCCTCGGACAGCCAGGTCGACGACAGGCCGGCCGCGGCCACCGCCCGGTGCCGCCCTTCTTCCGCCCCGAGCTTGGCATCGACGACTACGTCGTGGCCGCGACGCACGGCCTCGGCCACGAAGAGGTCGTCGAGCGGGCCGCTGCTGCCGACCAGCAGAACACGCATCTCACACCCCCGCGCCCGGAACCAGCACGAGCTTTCCGTGCACGTTGCGTGACTCCATTCGGCGGTGGGCGCCGGCCGCGTCGGCCAGCTCCACAACGTCGGCGATCACCGGACGCACCCGGCGCTCGGCCAGCAACCGCAGGGCGGTCGCCATGTCGATCCGGTAGGCCTCGGGGTCGGACGACTCCAGCGACCAGGCGTTGTAGAACGTCGTCCGCCGGCCGTCGGGGATGAGCTTGGGCAGCGCGATCCCGCCCAGGAAGCCGACGATCCCGGCAGGCGGGAACTTCTTGCCGTTGCGCAGGGCACGGTCCTGGCCGTACGCCACCAGGATGCCGGGTGAGCGCAGAGTGTTGTAGGAGCGCAGGAAGTGGGTGCCGCCCAGGTGGTCGAACACCGCGTTTACCCCCGGCGGGTCGAGGGCGGCCACCACCTGACCAAAGTCGTTCGGGGTGTAGTCAATTGGCGTCGCCCCGGCTTGCAGCACCCGCTCGGTGGTGGTGGTCGAGCAGGTGCCCCAGACCTCAACCCCGTGCATCCGGGCGATCTGGACCATGGCGAGTCCGACTCCTCCCGAGGCCCCGTGCACCAGGATGCGCTGCCCGGCCTGAATCTTCGCCACCCGGTGCAGCATCTGCCACGCGATGAACGTGTTCAGGATGCCAGCGGCGCAGACGACCGGGTCGAGCCCCTGCGGCAGCAGGACCGCACGGTCGGCGTCAACCGCGACCACGTCTGAGTAGGCACCCTGGCGCACCAGCGCCACGACCCGGTCCCCGAGCTGCAGATCCTCTACCTCAGCTCCGCACTCGATCACCCGGCCGGTCACGTCGAAACCGGGCACGTACGGCGGTTTGGGTCCGCCGGGAATGACCCCGGCCCGGGCGAGCACGTCGCCGTACGAGACGCCCGCCCCCTCGACCCGGACCAGCACCTCTCCGGCGGCCGGGGTCTCCTCCCTTGCTCTCGGCTGCAGCACACCCGGTCCACCCGACTGGGTGACGACCATGCAGGCACTCTTCATCACGGCCTCGCTTCGGTCAGGCTCGCCGCGGGATCTCCGAGGCGAGCAAACGGAACCTACCCCTTCAGGCTGGGCCACCGCCCACCCCGGGTAAACGGCCGCGGGACCATCCCACGGCCGGCCGGGCGAGGTTCCCAGCGTGGCTGGGACTGGGAGCCCGGCCCCGAGGGACGAACCGCGCCGAGACTGGCACTATCGACCGACGCGAAAGGACTGGGGATGAGCACCGAGACGACGACCACGATGACGAGTGCCGAGACGACCGAACAGAACGCCGAGATCGTGCGGCTGATCACCGAAAGTGGAATGAACCAGGGCCACACCGACCTCGACCACCTCTTCGCCTCCGATTACCAGGTGCACGGCGCCGGCCTCCGCCTGCCACCGGGGCCGAGCGGCTACTACCGCGCCGTCGGCCTGTGGCGGACCGCCTTCCCCGACTGGCACATCGACCTCGAACAGCTCGTCGCCGAGGGCGACTTCGTCGCCGACCGCTTCCACACCACCGGCACCCATCAGGGTCCGCTGTTCGGGGTGGCGGCCACCGGTCGACGGGTGGAGGTGCACGGCACCGACATGCACCGAGTCGTCGACGGCCAGGTGCAGGAGTCGTGGATCAGCGACGACGTGCCGCGGATCATCGATCAGCTGGGTATCGGCCGGCTGCTCGCCGAGCGAGGTGCGGCATGAGCCGGATCGCGTTCGCCGGTCTTGGCGTGATGGGCGGCGGCATGGTTCGCCGGCTGCTGGACCGTGGGCACGAGGTGGCGGTGTGGAACCGGTCGGCCGAGCGTGCGGAGGCCCTGACCGGCGTCGGAGCTCGCCCGGTGGACACCCCGGCGGCGCTCGGGGCAGACGAGCCCGACCTGACCCTGATCAGCGTCGCGGACGGCGCGTCGGTGGAGCAGGTGGTCTTCGGCACAGAAGGCTTGGCCGAGACGCTGCCGTCCGGCTCGGTGCTCGCGAACCTGAGCACAGTCGACCCGGCCTGGTCGCGCGAGTTCGCCGCGCAGCTGGACGAGCTGGGAATCACCCTGCTCGAGACGACCGTGCTCGGCAACGACGAGCACGCGGCCGCCGGCGAGCTGCGGATCTACGTCGCCGGCCCGGAGGCCGCGGCCGAGGCGGCCCGCCCGGTGCTGGCCGACCTCGGCAAGGAGGTCAGTCTGGTTGGTGGCTACGGAGCGGCGACGACGGTGAAGATCGCCCTCAACTTGCTGATGGGGGTGCAGCTCGAGGCCCTGGCCGAGGCCGTGGTGATCGCCGAGCGGTCCGGGATCGACACCGAGGTCATCGTCAAAGCCATCGCCGACAGCGGCTACTGCTCGCCGGTGATGCGGTTCAAAACCCGGGCCGTGCTCGCCGAGCGGTGGGAGCAGGCGCACTTCCGGCTGGACCTGATGCGCAAGGACCTCGCGCTGGCCGAGAGCGTCGGAGCCCGCGTTCGGGCGGAGTTGCCGGCCGTCACAGCCAGTCGGACGGTGCTGGACGCTGCGATCAGTAAGGGCCTAGGCCACCTCGACTGCGCCGCGGTGGTCGCCCACAGCCGGTGAGCCGTCGGCCGACCGAGAGCGACCCCGTTACCTTGTTGGTGGACTCCTACACCAGGGCCGCCGTCGCTGGGCCGGGCATGACTTATTGCCCCTGTCGTCTGATCCCGGGGGGTGTTGTCGCCTGGTCCAGCGGCGTCGGCCGACCGCTGAATAGGGGCCACGAGTTCATGTGCTTTCTTCGTAACGTGGGTGCCGATAGCTGGCGTGTAATGGGCGACCGCCTCAAGCGAGGGAGGACGGCGCAGCGATGACCAGCGAGTACACGGGTCCTGCGGATTGGACGTGGTCAAGGAAAACCACCACGCCCGCGCGCTCGACTTGGTCGGGCGGCAGCTGTTCGACCCGCCCTGACCCAAGATGAGGTCCGGCTGCGGGGGCTGTTCCCCCGGCTGGCCGGGTTCGGTCGGGTGCTGGTGGTGGTCGACCAGCCGAACATGATCGGGGCACTGCCGTATCGCCATCGACCCCCGCGACGCCTACGTGATCGCTGCCGCAGCCCGCGTGATGCCCCTACATCCTGCGCGGGACGCCGGTGGGTAGGAAGCTCTGGCTGAGCCGGAACGTGCTGGTCGGCTTCGACGAAAAGCGGCTGAGACGACCCGCCTAACCAACCGCCGGCCATCTCGCCGCCTACGCCGGCCTCGCCCCGGTTCGCCGGTCCGGCATCTCCAACCGCGGCGAGCACCCCCAGCGGCAACAAACACTCAAGCAAGCGCTGTTCTTTTCCGCCTTCGCCGCTCTAAGTGTGCCGACTCGGCCAGCCGGGCCTACTTACGACCGCACACGCCGGCGAAGGCAAGCGACACAACGCCGCGCTCATGCGCCTCGCCCGACGACGGACCGACGTCTTCTACGCCATGATCAAGACCAGGAGCAGTAACCAGAGCCGACTACTCGAAGCGGCTTGACTTCGGACATAGAGACCTCCCGGAGGGCGGGTCGCTGTGGTTCTGACCGACTGCGTGTTGGGGCTCGGGTCAACCGACGGGCAACCCGAGCGCGACGTCGGCGGTGCGCGTGAGGTTGGCCCGGTCGGGGGTGCAGGGCACCAAGACCACCTGGTCGCAGCCCAGCTCGGCGAACTGGCCGAGCTCCCGGTCAAGCGCCTCGGGGGTGGTCAGCACCTGGCCGCGGATCATCGCCGCCAGCGGCGGGGCGAAACCGTAGTAGTCCTGCACGAACCGGTCGGCGCCGGCCTCGGCTTGGGCGCCGAGCGAGACGTAAGCCAGCGCCGCGGTCGGGCCGGCGAACGCCGCCCCCACGCGCTCCTCGAGCCCGGCGAGCGCCTGCAGCCCGGCTGCGAACGCGCGTGGCCCGGCCCCACCGGAGATCCAGCCCGTACCATGCTCCAGCACCCGGCGCAGCGCCCGCGGGCTCTGCCCGCCGAGCAGGATCGGGGGTCCGCCCGGCTGCACCGGGGTCGGTCCGATCGACCCGGCGATGCCCCGGCGCTCGCCCGCCCAGATGCGCCGCAGCTCGCTCAGCTGGGCGTCGAGTGCTGCGCCCCGCGTGCTGTGATCGACGCCGCTGGCGGCGTAGTCGTCGCCCCGGGCGCCCACCGCCAAGCCCAGGGTCAGCCGACCGCCGCTGAGCCGGTCCAGAGTCGCGGTCTGCTTGGCCAGCAGCGCTGCGTTGCTGTGCACGGGTCCGATGAGCACGCCAGTCAGCACCTGGATCCGGGAAGTGACCGCGGCGACCGCGGTCAGGGTCAGCAAGCTCTCGTAGCCGCGGTAGACCAACCGGTCGGTGGTCCCCACCCCGTCGAAGCCGAGCTCCTCGGCCTCGACGGCCCAGCCGAGCAGGGTCTTAGGGTCGACGTCGGGCAGGTTGTGCGGCAGCCCGACGCTGACCAGCAGCGGACGGGCGGTCACGACGTCACCAGGTCGAGCGCCTCGTCGTGACGGCGGTGCAGCACGTTGCGGAGCCCTGCCCGACGGAAGAACGCCCGGGCGCCGTCGGGTGAGCGCATGTCCCGCTCCTCGCGCAGGTGACCGTCGAGCTGGTCCTCGAACGCGCGGACTGAGGCCTGCCGACTCATGTGGGCGGCGACCAGCGGCAGGTCGCCCTCGACCTCGATCATCCGCACGGCGATCCCCGACCCGACGAAGGCCATGGTGCTCAGCAGACGGCCGACGACGTTGCCGTCCCCGTCGGTGACGGTGAAGTCGGGACGACCGCTGGTGCGGAAGATCTCCGCCACGGCCTCCTCCGACCCGGGCTTGAGCGGGTAGTGCAGTGCGTGCCATTGCGACATGACGTTTCTCCTGTGCCGGTGGATGGATTCGGTAAGGTCGAATTGCAGGATGGACGGGTTGCGAATGGAGAGGGGGGTATCACTGGCTTGCGGTGACCCCGCCGTCGATGGCGATGACCTGGCCAGTGACGAACGAGCTGAGTTGCGAGCACAGGAACAGCACCGCTCCAGCGATCTCGACCGGACGGGCCAACCGGCCCATCGGGATCCGGCTGCGGATCCGCTCGACTAAGGCCGCGTCGTGCTGCGGCGTGGCGACGAACTCGGTCGCGACGAACCCCGGGGCCACGCCGTTGACGAGGATGCCGTGCTCGGCCCACTCGGTGGCGAATTGACGGACGAGCTGGTTCACCCCGGCCTTCGCCGCGCCGTACGCGGCGAAGCCCGTCCTGGTTCCAGCGTAGGCGCGCACCGAGGTGACCTGGATGATCCGGCCGCCGCCCTGCCGGGCCATCACCCGGCCGGCGGCCTGGGCGATGGTGAACGCGCCGAGCAGGTTGCTTTCCACGGTGTCGCGCAGCGTCTCTTGATCCATCGCAAGCGAGGGGGTCACGCTCAGGCTGCCCGCACAGTTGACCAGCGCCTCGATCCCGCCGAACGCCGTGGTCGTGGCCGCGACCGCGGCCGCGGCGCTGTCGGGGTCGGTGACGTCGCACTCCAGGCCGAGGCCACCTGGGAGCCCGTTCGCCAGCTCGGTCGCCCGCCCGAGACGGCGACCGGCGACGGCGACCCGAGCGCCGGCGTCGGCCAGCGTGCGGCTGATCTGGGCGCCGAGACCGCCGTAACCACCGACGACCAGGATCCGGTCACCGTCGAGCCGGGCGTCGACCTGCTCGAACTCCATTTGGGCGAACGCGACCTCGGCCGACCGGTCCTCGGTGGCCGGGTCCACCCGCGTCATAACGCCACCTCCCATACCGGGGCCCGGAGTCCGAGGATCCGGTCGGCGTTGGCCTCCAGCACGGCGTGGCGGGCGCTGCCCGCCGCGGCGCCGACCCGGTCGACTACCCGTCCCAGCGGCTCGGCCATCGGCGGCGAATCGGAGCCAAAACAGACCCGATCTGGACCGAAGAACGCGAGCGCGGCCCCGACAGCGACGGGGTCGGAGTTACCGGTGTCCACGTGGAGCCGGCGCAACTCGGCGCTCGGCCGCACCTGAGGACGGTCGGGCGCCCGGCCGCGGAACAGCGGGTTAGGCCTGGGGTTGGCCGCGGCGGCGTCAAGCTTGAAGGCCAGGCCCGCCAGTCCGCTGCCTGTTCCGGCGGCGATGATCACCAGCCCCGGGTGCCGGTCCAACACCCCGGCGAGCACCAGGCTGGCCAGCGACAGGGCGACATCGTGCGGCCGAGCTACGCTCTCCAGCAGCCCGAGGTCCGGTACTGCGGCGGTGCCGACCGGCTCGGCCGGCGGGTGCACCAGCACGGGCAATCCCCGCTCGGCGAGGAACGCCCAGAACCCGTTCAAGTCCGGATCGCCCAACAACCGGCCGTTGACGCTGCTGTTGACGATCACGCCCACGAACTCGGGTTGCTCGAGCCGGGCCGCGAGCAGAGCCAGGTCACGGTCGGACCCGAACGGGTTGACGAACGCGTACGCCCGGAGCTCGTCGGGATGCTCGCGGACCTGGTCGGCGAGCCAGTCGTGGTAGCGCTCCAGATCAGACGCGGGCTGGTCGAAGTTGTCGACGCCGGGTCTCGGGATCATGGTTCCGGCCCCAACTGGGCTGCCGACCACGGTTATCGTGATGCCGGCCGCCCGCTTCGCGTCGAGCATCCGGGGAAGGTCACCCAGCACCGGTGGCATCGGGTACTTCGCGAGCAGCTCAGGCGAGGTGAGGTGGCCGTGCACGTCGACGGTCATGACCGGTCCCCTAGCAGCTGGGCGGCGGTGAAGGCGCCAAGGGCAACCGCGGCGCAGAGCGTCCGGACGTCGTGGGCGCGGTTCCAGCGCCGCCGCAGCCGCGCCCAGCCCGTCGGCGGATGGTGAGGGTCCCAGTGCTCCAGCTGTCGCCAGATCGGCCGGTTCAGTCCCTCAGAGGTGAGACCGACCCCCAGCATCGCCACCGACCCCAGGGCGTAGGCGGCACTCTGCCTCGGTGACCCGGAGCGGACGGCGGCGAACGCGCCCAACCCGGTCGTCACGATGCCGTTCCAGAAAGCGATCGGGTGGAACAGATGCATGTCGATCAACTGCGCGTTGCGGACGTACTCCCCGTAGGGACGCGCGTCGAGCAGCGGGATGATCGAGGTCTTCATTATCCACAAGGTCCCGAACTGCGCTCCGGCGGCTGCGAGAATCCACGGCCTGGTCAAGGTGGTTGTCGTGTCGCTCATGGCGATCACTCCTGTCGGGTGGTCAGATGGTGGGTGGCTAGGGAGCGGCCGCGCGTCTCGCGGACCACGTCGAACTTCAGCGACCGGGCCCCGGTCATGCAGGCCCGGAGCGGCGCGGCCAGCTCGCGGTGGCCGTCGGTCTGCTCCCAGGCCCGGAAGTGCTCCAGGGAACGCCATTCACTGGTGATCAACCACTGCTCGGGGTCGTCCTCGCTCCGGCAGACCTGGTCGACGAGGTGCCCAGGAACGCCGTCGGCGACCTCGTGCCGGATCAACTCATACGCCGCCAGGAAGTCCTCGGCCCGACTCTGCGGCACGGTGACCAGGAAGACCACCCTGGCGACGCCGGTCGTCACGACGCCACCTGCTCGGCCGTACCCGCAGCGGCACCGTGCGCCGTGCCCCGGGAGACGACCAGGGCGCTGTTGAACCCGTCGCGCCCCCGTGCCACCACCAGCACATGGTCACCGGTCAGCGGTCGGGCCTGGGTGGCCAGGTCGAGGCCGAACCCTGCATCGGGTCCGGGTGCCCCGGCGAAGGCCGGCACGGTGTCGTGCTCCAGCATCAGCACGGCCATTGCGATGTCGATCGCCGCCGCACCCTGCGTACCGCGTCCAATCGCCGGCTTGATGGAGCTGACGGGGGCGGTGACGCCGACCGCCTGCAGAGCCCGGGCCTCGGCTCGATCGAACCGGGCGACCCCGACCGCGTCCGGCACGACCGCGGCGACGTCCCCGGCCTCCAGACCGGCCCGGCCCAGGGCGAGCTCGATGGCCCGGGCCAGGTGGTCGTGGCCCACCTCCTCGGCCATCCACGGGAGCCCGTCGTGGGTCGCTGCCCAGCCCGCGATCTCGGCCCGAACGTCGGCGCCGCGCGCCGCTGCCCGACCGTGCGGTTCGACGGTGAACACGGCCCCGCCCTCGCCCAGGACGTGGCCGCACGCGTCGTCGGTGTAGGCCGCGTAGCCGCGGGTGTCGAGCCCGATGGGAGCCAGCAGACCCCCTTCTAGGTGGCAGACCAGGGCGTAGGGGCTCAGTGGGCACTCCGTGGCACCGGCGAGCACGACCTGGCCGCCCCGCCGGACCGACCTGGCGGCCTGCGCGACCGAGTCGATCGCGCCGGCGGCCTCCGACACCAGCACCGAGGACTGGAACTTGTACTGGTGCCGGATCGACGCTTGGCCGACGGTGGCCGCGTAGAACCAGGCGATGGACTGGTAGGCGCTCACTGTGCGGCGCTCGTCGCTCCATAACCGTTGCAACTCGTGCTGACCAAAGATGTTGCCGCCCGAGGAGCTTGCGAGGCAGACCCCCGCGCCGTACGGGTCCGCCGAGGTCGCCGGCAGCCCGGCCGAGTCGATGGCCAGTTCGCACGCCGCCATCCCCAGGTAGCTCCACCGGTCCATCTGCGCGGCGCGGCCTTTGTCGAGGTAGGTCGCCACGTCGAAGTCTGGGACCTCGCCGGCCACCTGGACCGGGTAGCTGCTGGCGTCGAACAGGCTGATCGGGCCGATCCGGCTTTCCCCGCTCAACGCCGTCCCCCAGAGGGCCTTTTCGCCCATCCCCGCCGACGAGACCACCCCGAGGCCTGTGATAACCGCGCGGTCTCCGGCTCTCACGCCGTCCACCCCTCACGATCCAGCACGATGGCCGACTGGAAGCCGCCGAAGCCGCTGCCGACCGACAACACGGCGTCGACGTGGGCTTCCCGAGCCTCGTTCGGGATGTAGTCGAGGTCGCACTCCGGGTCGCGGGTGGTCCAGTTGATCGTCGGTGGCAGGACGCCGCGGTCCAGCGCCAACGCGCACGCGGCGACCTCGATCGCGCCGATTGCGCCGAGCGAGTGCCCGATCATCGACTTGATGGAGCTGACCGGCACCCGGCTGGCGTGGTCGCCCAGCGCCCGCTTGAACGCCGCGGTCTCGTGCCGGTCGTTCTGCTTGGTCCCACTGCCGTGGGCGTTGATGTAGCCGATCCGCTCCCGCGGGGTGCCGCCCTGACCGAGGGCGTCGGTCACCGCCAGCGACATCTCCAGCCCGTCGGGCCGCAGCCCGGTCATGTGGTAACCGTTGCTGCGGCTGGCGTAGCCGGTAACTTCGCCGTAGACGTGGGCGCCTCGGGCCAGCGCTGCACCCCGCTCCTCCAGCACCAGCACGGCGGCGCCCTCGGCGAGTACGAAACCACGCCGGTCGAGGTCGAAGGGCCGCGAGGCCTGCTCGGGGAACTCGTTGCTCGGCGAGGTCGCCTTGATCGCGTCGAACGACGCCACCGACACCGGAGAGATCGGGGTCTCGGCGGCCCCGGCCAGCATCACGTCCGCCTCGCCGTCCTGGATGAGCATCACCGCGTGCCCGATCGCATCGATGCCCGAGGTGCACCCGGTCGAGACGACCACGGCTGGACCGTGGCAGCCCTCCCGGGCCGCGACGTCGGCCGCCAGGCTGCTCGGGACTAGTGCTTGGTAGAGATACGGCCGGGCGGCGGCGGCGTCGACCAACCAGGACGAGCCCTGGCCGCTCACCGCGACGTACTGCTGTTCCAGGCGCAGGGTGCCGCCGACTGCGGAGCCGAGCACCACCCCGGCCTCGGTGGTCGTGGCCAGGTCGAGCCCGGCGTCGGCCACCGCCTCCCGGGCGCAAACCATCGCGAACTGCACGTAGCGGTCGGAGCGCTCAATCTCGGCTACCGAGAGTCCGACCGCGGTCGGGTCGAAGTCGACCTCGCCGGCGATTTGGGACCGGAAGGCCGACGGGTCGAAGTGACTGATCCGGCGGATGCCGCTCTTGGCCCCGGTGAGCTGGGCCCAGAAGTCCTCCCGGCCGTGGCTGCCCGCCGCGAGCACCCCGACCCCGGTGACCACCACCCGCCGCCGTGCGGCGAGCGGTGCGAAGGCGGTCACGGTCGGCTCTCGGTGTCGACGTGACCGATGTCCGGCCTGGGGGCGAGCGGGCCGAGCTGGAAGACGACCTGGGCGGGTCCTGCCCCGACGTTGCGCACCCTATGCCGGGTGTGGGTTGGCACGAAGACTCCCTCGCCGGCGGCGAACGGCGTGGCCACGTCGTCGAGGTCGACCTCGAGCTCGCCCTGCACCGCGAAGAGGAACTCCTCGGAGTAGGGGTGGTAGTGCTCGGTCAACAGCTCGCCCGCCTCGAGGTCCAGGACGCCGAGGAAGCCGCTGGTGCTGCCCACGGTCTTTGGGCCGAGCACCACCCGCAGCTGACCGCCGCGGCGGGTGTCGGCGGGGCAGTCGACCAGCCGGACCGGTCTGTGCCGAGCGGTCCGAGCGGCCGCCTCGATCTTGGCCTTGATGCCGGCCAGCTGGACCGGGCTGTTGTGGTTGATCCGGGCCGCCATCTGGTCGTCGTCGACCGGTGCCAGCGGCTTCATCGCGAACTCCTGGCGCCAGGTCATCCGGGTGCCAGAGGGCACCGGCTCGTAGCTCCAGTACAGCTGCATAAACTCGAACGGTCCCGTCTCGATCCGATGCGCCCGCACGACGTGGGCGTCTTCGTCGAGCGTGCGCTCGCTGACCCAGGTCCACTCCTGGCCGTTCTCGTCCGGCACGGTGGTCAGCCGGAAGGTGAAGGTGTTTCCGTCCCGCTCCAGCACCGTGCATTCCTTGTACTCGGTGAAAAGGTCGGTCCAGGCGTCTAAGTCGTTGGTCATCGCCCAGGTGACGTCCAAGGGGGCGTCGATCACCACCGAGTTCTCGGTTCGGGCGCTCACCGGCTGGACCGCTCGATCAGGGCGACCACGCCGGCGAGCGTGTAGCGGCCCACGTCCTCGGGCAGCTCGACCCCGTGCAGCTCGTTGATCTTGCCCTGTAGCTCGAGCAGGGCGAGCGAGTCAAGCCCGAGGTCGGCCAAGGGTGAAGCCGGATGCTGGTCGATCTCGTACGCCTCGACCCCGCACGACTGCTCGAGGACGTCACGGACCAGGGTGGCGGTGTCCGGTGCGACGTTGGTCATGATGGTTCCCCTTCTCTGATGGTCAACGCCCGCGGTCGACGGGCTGCGGAGCGACGGTCGCCGCCCACGTGGTGGTGTGCCGCATGGCACGGAACTCGGCTGAGGTGAGGGCGGCCCGGTGGAACGGCACGGTCGTACGGACGCCGCGGCCCTCGGCGACGAACTCGTCCATGGCGCGCGCGGCCCGGGCGATCGCGGTGTCTCGATCGGCGCCCCAGGTGATCACCTTGGCTAGCAGTGAGTCGTAGTCCGGGGCGATGGTCATCCCGGTGAAGGCGTGAGTGTCGACCCTGGTGAATGGCCCGGCCGGGGCCAGAAAACGGGTCAGCTGGCCCGGCGTGGGCGCGAAGTCGCGAGCGGGGTCCTCGGCGTTGACCCGGCACTGCACCGCGTGCCCGCGCAGCTGCACGTCGTCCTGGGTCAGGCTGAGCGGCTCGCCCGCGGCGACCAGTAGCTGCTCGCGGACGAGATCAAGGCCGGTGATCATCTCAGTCACGGTGTGCTCGACCTGGAGCCTGCAGTTGACCTCCATGAAGGAGAAGGCACCCTCGGTGTCGAGCAGGAACTCGAAGGTCCCGACCCCGGTGTAGCCGACGCCCAGCGCCGCCCGGAGTGCGCTGTTGGCGAGCTCTTCGAGAGCCGCGGGGTCGACGAACGGAGCGGGCGCCTCCTCGATCAGCTTCTGAAACCGGCGCTGGGTGGTGCAGTCGCGGGTGCCCAGGTGAATCCCGTTCCCGTGGCGGTCGCAGAGCACCTGGACCTCGATGTGGCGGGCGCGTTCGACGTAGCGCTCGCAGTAGACCCGCCTGTCTCCGTACAGGTTCTGCGCGACCACACGGGCGACGTTGTACTCCCGCACGAACTCGAACTCGTTGCGGGCGACCCGCATCCCGATCCCGCCGCCGCCCTTGGCGATCTTGATGATCACCGGGAAGCCGACCTCCTGGGCGATCTCCAGCGCCTCGGCAACTGACGCCGCAGGCTCCCGGTTGCCCGGCAGCAGCTGCAGCCCCTGGCCCTCCATCAACTGCCGGGCTACCGCCTTGTCTCCGAGGTTGGCGATCACCGACGGCTCGGGACCGATGAAGGTGAGGAGGTGGTCGGCACAGATCTGAGCAAAGTCGGGGTCCTCGGAGAGATAGCCGTACCCGGGATGGACGGCCTGGGCGCCGGACATCAGCGCCGCCTCGATCACCGCCGCCGGGTGGGCGTAGCTGTCTCGTCCTCTCGCCGGCCCGATGCAGATGCTCTGGTCGGCGAGCCGGACCGGCAGCGAGTCGGCGTCGCTGGTGGAGTGCACTGCCACCGTCTTGATCCCCATATCGCGGCAGGTGCGCAGCACCCGCAGGGCGATCTCGCCCCGGTTGGCCACCAGCACCTTGTCGAACATGGCCGTCACTCCTCGTCGGTTTCGGGGACGATGACCAGGAGCAGCTCGTTGTACTCGACCCTGCCGCCGTCCAGGGCCGCGACGTGCACGACCCGCCCGGCGACTGGCGCGAGGATGCTGTTCATCAGCTTCATCGCCTCGACGATGCCGACGACGTCGCCGACGGCGACGGCGACGCCCTCAACCACGAACGGCGGGGAGCCGGGTTCGGGGGCGCGGTAGAAGGTGCCGACCAGCGGTGAGCGGACGCATTCCCCCGGCGGTCGGCCGGGCTCGGGGTCGTCGGTGCCGGCGAGGATATCGGTGCTCACCTGGGGCGCGGTGACCGCCCCCGGACCAAACGGCGGTGGGGACGGCTGCCACTCCAGCTCAATCGTGGCCTCCCCGCTGGCCACCCGCAGCCGGGAAAGGCGGCCCGGGGTGGCCCGCAACAGGTCGTCGACGCAGCGGACCGCCGCGCACAGGTCGGCACCCTCGGCGGGGCCGACGGGCTCAGCCATGACCTCCCGCCCGTTGGCCCGGTTGGCGTCGGCGACGCGGATCATCGGGGTGTCCACGGCTGGTTGTCCCTTCGTACGCGGGCCGCCGAGAGGCGGCGGAAGCGGTTCGACCGGGCCGCGATCAGCTCGTCGGACGGGATGCCGTGGCGGAGGTCGAGCGCGCGGACGATGGCGTCGGCCAGGGCCTCGGCGGTGGCGTGAGGGTTGGTGTGGGCCCCGCCATCGGGCTCGGAGACGATCCCGTCAACCACTCCGAGCGCGAGCTGAGGCTCGGCGCCGACCCGCAGCGCCTCGGCCGCGTGGGCCGCCCGATCAGCCGTACCCCACAAGATGGTCGCGCAGCCCTCCGGGCTGATCACCGAGTACATCGCGTTTTCCAGCATCAGCACCTCGTCGGCGACGCCGAGCGCAAGTGCACCGCCGCTGCCGCCTTCACCGGTGATCACCGAGACCACGGGAGACCTCGACTCGCCGAGGGTCTGGATGCACTCGGCGATGGCGCCGGCCTGCCCGGCCTTCTCCGACTGCGGACCGGGATGGGCGCCGGGGGTGTCGATCAGGCAGACGATCGGCAGGCCGATTCGGCTGGCCAGCTTGATCACCCGGGTGGCCTTGCGATAGCCCGCCGGGGTCGGCATGCCGAACCCGCGGGCCACCAACTCACCGGTCGAGTGGCCACGCTGCTGACCTAACAGGGCCGCCGGGCGGCCGCGTAGCCGACCGATCCCGGCAACCAGCGCCGGGTCGTCGGCGCTGGCCCGGTCGCCGTGGAACTCGACGAAGTCGTCGACGAGCATCCCGAGGTAGTCCAGGAAGGTAGGGCGACGGATGTCGCGGGCCAGGGCGATGGTCTCCGCCGCAGCCCGGGTCTCGACCACCGGGGCGATGGCACTGCGGCGACGGATGACGGTCGAGGGGACGGTCGGGGTAGCGACCGGCCGATGAGCCGGGCGGGTGAACCCCACCAGTCGGCCCAGCGTGGCGCGCAGGTCACGACGCTCGAAGACCAGGTCGACGTGGCCGTGCTCGAGCAGGAAGGCCGCGGTCTGGAAGTCGGCGGGCAGCTCGACGCCGACGGTCTGGGCGATCACCCGTCGGCCGGCGAAACCCATCCGGGCGCCCCGCTCGGCGATGACCACGTCGACGTTGGTCGCGAACGACGCCGCCACCCCGCCGAAGGTCGGATCGGTTAGCACGCTGACACTCAGCAGACCCGCGGCCCGCAGCCGCGACAAGACCTGACTGATGCTGGCCATCTGAACTAGCGACAGGGTGCCCTCCTGCATCCGGGCGCCACCTGAGGCGGTGACCACCACAAAGGGGCAGCTGGTCTCGATAGCGTGGTCGACGGCGCGGGCGATGAGCTCTCCGGTGCCCGCGCCGAGGCTGCCCCCGAGGAAGCGAAAGTCCATCACGGCGAGCACCACAGCCGTGCCGTCGATCCGGCCGGTGCCGACCACGACCGCCTCCTGCAGGTCGGTCGCGGAGATGGCGTCGGCCAGCCGGTCCGTGTAGGGCCGGGAGTCCACGAAGTTCAGGTCGTCGACCGGGAGGATCTCGATAGCTAGCGGGCGGAACGTCCCGGAGTCGACCAGCTGGGCGATCCGCTCGTGCGCGGTGAGGCGTTCGTGGTGGCCGCACTCGGAGCAGACGTTGAGGTTGCGCTCGTGCTTGGGGGCGTAGAGCAGCCGCGAGCAGCTCGTGCACTTCACCCAGCAGCGGCGTTCCTCGTCGGCGGTCGTCAGCTGGCTCATCGCGCACTGTCATTCCACTGGTAGAAGCAGCGGGCCAGGGCGTCCTGCGGACCGCGCCAGTTCGGCAAGTAAGGGTGGACGTACGGCTGGAGCCGGCGACTGACTGCGTCGAACTCGGGGTGTGAGCGCGCCCGCTCAACCGCTCCGGAGTCGCCGGCGGTTTCCACCAGGTGGGCGTAGAGGTCGCCGAGGTGGAAAAGCGACCGGTGGGTGACCCCGGCGATCTGTGGCAGCTCGGTTCGGTCGGACTCGCCGAAGATCTCCGCGATCCGCTTTAGGTCGGTCGCTCCCGTTCGAGCGATGATCAGTTGACGAGCCATCGGCTGTGCCTCCTTCGTGTGTCCCCGGGCTGGTGGAGATGTCGGTGTGCTGGTTCGGAGCCGACCGGTGGCTGCGTGCCCGTCACCCGCCGTGCGTCTCTGGTTCCAACTCTCGCCGGTCCGGTTCCCCGCGGGATGGGACCGACGTCCCATTCCGACAGGAAAGCCGGGGTCCTCGGTGCACGAGAGGTAAGCGCGCGAGATCACCTCGATTCGCGCCACGCCGGCGCGACCCGCGCCGTCCGGACACGAAAAATGATCATGTCCCTGCGCGCGGCAGGGACATGATCATCAAGGTTGGGTTCAGCGCACCGGGCCGCCGGGGGCCGTTCCGGGGGGCGGACCACCCGGGCCCATGCCGGGCGGTGGGCCGATCAGCTCGGCGCCGTACCGGCCGAGTGAGGAGAGCAGTCGGTCTAGGTCGGGCGGTCCCGGTGGAGCGCCCTCGGGATCGGCCGTTTCGAAGAACCAGCGCTCGAAGCCGGCGGGCGTGCCCAAGATCAGGAAGCGCGCGCTGGGCGAAGTTACCCGGAAAGCGTGGGGCAGCCCGCGCGGGGCGAACTGGACCCCGTTCCCGACGACTGTGGTGGTCTGCTCACCAACGGTGACCTCGAGCTCGCCGTCGAGGACGAAGAACGTCTCGTCCTCTTGGCCGTGCCGGTGCAGGGGCGAGGCGACCCCCTGTCCCGAGACCTGGTCGGCGAGCCAGAACTGCCCGCCGGTGGTCTCGGTGGTCTCAATGAACCGCATTCTGGAGCCGAGGTGGGAGATCACGCGTCCCCCGTCGGCGGTGACGTGGTGCGGAACGAGGAGCGAAGGCTGGAGAAGGGTCATGTCAGCGGACTTCCTGCTGGGTCGTGGTCGGCGGCGGGGCCGCGCGCCGGGTGGACGGGCTCGTCGTGGCGGTCGGGTCGCGGGTGGCAAGGTGGCGGGAGCGGAACAGGGTTCGAGGCTTGGTCACCGACAGCACGGTGGCGACGAGCAGCGCGGCGAGCTGCGTCGCGTTCAACACGATCACGGTGGTCAGCGCCCCGGCGTCTCCGGCCCTTAACCCGTCAACGGCGGGGCGGACCCCGACGACCCCGATCACCAGCACCCCGACCAGGGCCACCAGCTTGGCGCTCACCCAACCGTGCCGGAACAACCCCCAGCGGGTGCCGAGACCGAGCAGCACCCCGGTGAGCAGCCCGAGCAGGGCCAGGGGGATGGCGAGGGTGTGGACGAGAGTGGGTACCGCGTGCGCCTGCCCCGCGGCGGCGAGCACCCCGACGGCCCCGGCGACGCCGAGCAGCCCCACCGAGCTGACAATGTGCACCGCGGTCACCGTCTGCCGGACGGTACGCGGCATGGCGAACCTCGTCATCTCGACCCTCTTCCGGTTCGGTCCCGCGTCCTTGGCCTCGGCGACCTCAGCGCGGGCGGGCATGAGCCGGGGCGTGCGTCGGCGCAGCTACCCGCCGGCCGGCCTGGCCGCTACCGCCTGCGCCGGGTTGACCACCACCGCCCTGGCCACCCTGCTGCTGGCCGCCCCATTGCGGGGCCGGTCGCTCGGTGATCAAGCCGCAGATCAGGGCCGCGCTGAGGGCGGCCACCGCGGCGACGACGAAGACCAGCGACAGGCCGTGGTTCACCGTGAGCAGGGCCGCGGGCGTGGCCCCAGATCCCGCCGAGGACGGGTCGGCCACAAGTCTCTCGGCCGCCGCGGAGCCCCCGGAGCCGTTGACCAGGCCGTGATTGAACACAGCGCCGAGCACGGCCACCCCGACGGCGCCGCCCAGCGAGCGGAACAGGTTGGCGGTGGCGGTGGCGGACCCGAGCAGCGGCCGCTCGACCGAGTTCTGAATGGCGACCACGAGCACCTGGGTCACCATGCCGAAGCCGACGCCGGCGGCGAGCAGGCAGCCCAGCACCCAAACCCAGCTGGTGTGCGGGCCCAGCCGGGAGAAGCCGAACAGGGCGGCGGCGGTGATGATCATGCCGAGCACTGGAAAGATCTTGTAGCGGCCGGTCCTGGACATAGCCCGCCCGACGATCACGCTCGTCGCGGTGATCCCGAGCATCATCGGGATCAGCAGCAGTCCGCTGATCATGGGGCTCCGGCCGCGGACGACCTGCAGGTAGAGCGGCACGAACGTTGTCGCGGCGAACAGCGACGCGGTGGCGATGAACAGCGCCAGGCTCACCGATCGCACGGTCGGGTCGGCCAGCATGCGCGGCGGCAGGATCGGGTCACTCGCCCTGACCTGACGCCAGACCAGCAGCCCGAGGGCCACCAGGCAGCCGACCGCGAGCCCGATCACCGTCGGGGAGGTCCAGCCGTAGACCCGACCGCCCCACAGCACGACCAGCTCAAGCAGGACCACCGTCGCGGCGAGCAGGGTCGCACCGAGGTAGTCGATGCGGACCTCCCGCCGGGCCGACTGCGCCGGGAAGGCCACCAGCAGCCCCACCAATCCGAGCAGACCGATCGGGAGGTTGACGTAGAAGACCCAACGCCAGCTGACGTGGTCGACGATCAACCCGCCCGCCAGCGGACCGAGGACGCTCGCCACCGCGAACATCGACTGGACGTAGCCCATGTACTTGCCGCGCTGCCGAGGGTCGACCAAATCGGCGACGCCGGCCGAGGCCAGGGCCATCAGGCCACCGGCGCCCGCCCCCTGGACCGCCCGGGCCGCGATCAGCATGCCGATAGATGTGGCCGCTCCCGACAGGCACGAGGCAGCGAGGAAGATCACCACCGCCGCCACCAGCATCCGCTTGCGACCGCGGGCGTCACCCAGCCTGCCCCAAAGCGGCGCGGTGGCCGTGGAGGCCAGCAGGTAAACGGTGACCACCCACGAGAGGGCCGACACCGAGCCCAGTTCCGCGACGACGGATCGCAGGGCGGTGGAGATGATGGTCTGGTCGAGTGCGGCGAGGCTCATCACGAGCAGCAGGCTGCCGAAAACGACCGCGCCGGGCCGGCCGGCCGTCGGTGCAGGCGGGGAAGAGGTGGGCGCCGACCGGCGCGCGGTGTCAGTCATCGCGGATTCCTCATGGCGGATGCCTCTCTGTGAGCCGGCCCGAGGGCGTACCCACGGACGTTTCGCTGTCACTTCCAGGCTCTCGCGACGCGGCGGGACCTCGCGTCTGACAGATGACGCATTCCAGATACCACAACTGACGTACTGCGCAACGCCGCCAACCTCAGTAGGGTCTGCAGTGACCGCCACCCGTTCAGCTGGGCTTGGGAGGGGCATGCTTGAACTGGCGCCGTTGCGACGGCACCCCCTCCGGCATCTCTGCACGCTTGGCCTATGGGGCCTGCTGCTAGTCGGCACCCTGCACGGGCAGACCTGGCAGTCGACCCGACACCCGATCGACGCGGTGGGCTGGTCATTGGTCGCGGTGGTGGGGGTTTGCGTCGCGCTGCGGCACTTCAGCCCGGTTGCCGCGTTCTGCGTCGCGACCTCGGTGACCGGCATTTTCCTCGCGATCGGCTACGCCTACGGACCGGTGCTGCTCTGCGTCGGCGTGCTAAACGCCATGGCCACCCTGGCCCTCCCCCTTCGGCACTCCCTGGCCCTGATCACCGGCGGGATGGTGCTGCTGGTCGGCGGCGAGCTCGTCCAACTCGACTGGCTGGACCCGCGCTACGTGCTGGCGGTCAGCGGCTGGATGCTCGGGCCATGGGCGGCGGCGGTGGCGATCCGGGACCGGTGGAACTCCAAGCTGCGCGAGCACGACGAGGCCCGGCGGGCCCGCATCGACGCCGAGCGGATGCTGCTGGCGCGCGAGGTTCACGACATCGTCGGTCACGGTCTGTCCATCATCGCGGCGCAGGCAGCGATCGCCGACCACGTCTTCGACGGAAGTCCCGAACGCGCCCACGAGCTCGTGCGGACCATCCGCGATATCAGCCGCAGCGCCCTGCAGGACGTGCGGTCGGCGATCGGGACGCTGCGGCCGAGCACCGACGCGGCTCGCACCCCGCCGGGCAGCACCCGGACCTGGCTTGCGCCGAGCATCGAGGACATCGAGGTGCTCGCCGACCGTGTCTCCTCGGGCCAGCTGTCGGTCGCGGTCGAGGTCGCGCCTGGCCTCGACGGACTGTCACCGCTGATGAACATCACCCTCTACCGGATCGCCCAGGAGGCGATTACCAACGTGGTCCGACACTCCAACGCCCGACACGCTCGGATCGAGGTCTCCGCCAACGAGGAGACCCTGGTCATCAAGATCACCGACGACGGCACCGCGGCCTCAGCTTCGGCCGCCGGCCACGGCCTAGCCGGGATGGCCGACCGGGTCTACGTCCTCGGTGGCCAGTTTTACGCGGGTCGACGTGAGTCCGGAGGTTGGACGGTGACGGCCACGATCCCACGACCCCGCACGCTGACCACCCGGATGGGGCTGGCATGACCTCCACGCCGGACACCTCCGAAGCGAACCTGGCGATGCGCCAGGACTTGCACGACCGGGTCGGCCCGGTGTTGTCGGCGTTGACGTTGCGTCTGGGTACCATCCGCTTCCACCTCGGCGAAGGCACCATCCATGACCTGGCGCGAGCCAGCGAGCTGTTGGAGGCGCTGGAGTCGGAGCTCGACGACATGGTCACCGACGTCCGCAACGCACTCGCCCACCGCGAACACCGATTCATGCCGCTGGCGGAGTGCCTTCAGCGCCGGGTGGCGTCCTTCAACGCCGGCCGGGCCCACAGCTGGGTGCGGCTCGACCTCGACGGAGAGCTCGGCTGGCTGCCGAGCCGAGCCCAGGGCGTGACCATGATGGTGGTGAGTGAGGCGCTCACCAACGTCGTCCGCCACGCCAACGCCCGCCACGCGTGGGTGGCGGCGTCCCACGACGGCAGCCGGATCACCTTCTCGGTCGCCGACGACGGCACCTACCACGATCCGACGGGCCAACCGGGGCTCGGGGTCGAGTCGATGTCGGCCCGGGTCACCGCGGCAGGCGGCTGGTTCGTTCTCGCACCGCGGGCCGAGGGCGGAACCATCATCCGGGCGGAACTGCCCGACCAGCCCCTGCTGAGGGACAGGGGGTGACCCGCGACGGCTCAGTACGCGACGTCGACCGGCTGTCGGTAGGTGCTGAGGTCGGTGAGGTGATCGAGCATCCACCAGGCGCAGTCGGTCCGCGACAGCGACCAGGGCGCGCGGAGCTGACCACCTACCGAGGCCCGGACCGTGCCGGTCAGCGGTCCGCTGGTCAACCGGGCCGCCCGGACGAGCGTCCAGTCCAGCCCACTCGATCGGACCACGGTCTCCATCACCCGCATGTCGGCGTACGGCGCTGCGAGCACCCGGTGCAGCACGGCCATCGCTCCCCGGAAGACCCGCCCCTCGCCCGGTCGGTTCCCGAGCGCGGTGCTCGACTGGACCACGAGCCGGTCGACCTGCTCGCGCCGCATGGCTTTGACCAGGTTCTGGGTGCCGAGCGAGTATACGTTCGTGGGGTGCCGCCGCAGACCGATGCCGAGGGTGGAGACCACGGCGTCCTGTCCGCGGACTGCGCCGGCCACTAAGAGTGGATCGCGTACGTCGCCGGCGACCAGCCGGAGCCGCGGATGGGCGTAGTCGATCCGTTCCGGTCGCCGCGCCAGAGCCGTGACCTGGTGCCCGGCGGCGAGCCCAAGCATCGTTACGGCCCGGCCGGTGCCGCCGGTGCACCCGGCGACGAGGATCCGCACGTCGGCCTCAGCGGCCGAGCCCGGCGCGACGGGCTGCCACCACCGCCGCCGCCCGGTCGGCGACCTCGATCTTGACGAAGATGCGGGAGACGTAGTTGCGCACCGTCTTGAGCGACAGCCCCAGGTCGAGGGCGATCGCGGCGTTCTTGCGGCCGTCGGCGATCAGCTCGAGCACCGCCCGCTCGCGGGCCGTTAGGTCGGGGAACGGCAGTTCGCGAACCGCAGGCGACGTCATGTGCTGCAGCAGCTGGGTGGAGATCTCCGGGGCCAGCACCGCGTGCCCGTTGCAGACCACGTCGATGGTTTTGACTACGCTCTCGATCCGAGACCCCTTGAGGAGGTAACCCCGCGCACCCGCCCGGATGCACTCCACCGCGGTGTCGAAGTCGGCCTCCATGGTGAGCATCAGCACCTTAGCCCCGGGTAGGTCGCGGGCGATCCGCCGCGCCACGTCGTAGCCGGTGGTGTCGGGCAGGTGGACGTCGAGGATTACCAGGTCGGGCCGCAACGTGCGCGCCGCCGCGACGGCCTCCCGGCCGCTGTAGGCCGAACCGACGACGACCCGCCACGGTGCGGTCTCGATTGCCCCACGCAGGCCCTCCAGGTACATCGGGTGGTCGTCGACGAGCAGGATCCGGGCGAGGTCAGGGCTGGTCCGCGTGGGTGCGGGGACGGCACTGGGGGCGGAGGTCGCCGCTCGGGGTGCGGGTTGGCCCAGGGCCGGCGCGGTCGCTAGCGGTACCGGCTGTACGGGCGGTGCCGGGATCTGGGCCGGAACCGCCGTGGTGCTATGCAGTCCGGTTGATCCGTGGTTTCGCGGGCGGGTGTCGACGCTCATCGGGAAGCCCTTTCGAAGGCAGACGGGTGGGAGATGTCCGGGGGCTCCAACGGAGCAACGTCGACGTGGTCGACGTCCTCACTGCGGTCGTGCAGCTCGACCCACGCCGGCGAGAGCCAGGCGAGCGTCTGAAGTCCCTCGAGCAGCAGCCTGACCCAAGGGCGGTCGAGCGGCCCTCCCGGCATCGGGGTGTGGGTGTTTGGCAACATGTATTCATCCTGGCGACAGACCCGGCCCGCGAAATCCCCCACCGAACCGACGTGGCCTACCACATCTGACGTAGGCGGAGCGGCTAGACGTGGTAGCCGGTTGAGCCGAAGTAGGCGAGGCCGGTGATGTAGGCCAGCGCGACCAGCTGCGCCCGATCGTGGACCTCGAGCTTGTACATCGTCCGGGCGACGTGGGTGCGCACCGTGCCCAGGCTGATCGCCAGCTCGCGGGCGATCTCGGCGTTCGTCTTGCCCTTCGCCACGTGGACGATGATCTCGCGCTCGCGATGGGTCAGGTCTGAGGCCCCCGGCACGTGCGTCGGCGTTCCGGAACGACGGACCAGTTGGCTGATCACCTGGCTGGCCACGCTGGGGGCGAGGGCGGAGTTGCCGTCGTTGACCGCCCGGATCGCGTTGAGCAGGTCCTGCGGGTCACCGTCCTTCACCAGGAAGCCGCTGGCGCCGCTGTGCAGCGCTTGCAGCACGTTGTCGTCTTCGTCGAAGCTGGTGAGCATGATCACCCGAGTGTCGGAGAGCTCAGGTGAGGCCTGCAAAGCCGCTAACGCAGCGAGCCCGTCCATGTGCGGCATCCGGACGTCGAGGATGACGACCCGCGGCCTGAGCCGGTGGCAGAGCTCTAGGGCCTGCAACCCGGTTCCCGCCTCGCCAACGACCTCGAGGTCGGGTTCATTCTCGAGGAGGATGCAGAGCCCCATCCTTACGAGGGGCTCGTCGTCCACGATCAGCACGGTTACGGTCGCTTGCTCATCCTTGGCCATAGCTACACTCCTGATCTGTGGACCGCCTGACGCTCTCCCTGAAATCGGTTCCGAGGAGTGGTTCTCTCGAGGGTTGACTCGCAACCGATCTCCAGGAGGTCATCAAACACTCTGCCGCCCCGTAGGCTCTTGCGCTACCTGCCACTGTCTCAACTTTGTGTGTCATCGGCGTGTCGGTTCTTGTCACCCGCGAGACCTTCAGTCAGGGTCCGCACGGGCTGCTGGATGTCGAGGTTCGCTAGCCTGACACTGCCGGTGCGGCGTCGACTGGGCCGTTGAGCAAGGGGTTAGCGGGATAACGTTGCTTGTCCGCGCCTTTGTCCTGTTCCTAGTCCTCGGCACCGCGTGCGGTAAGTGCTTCGCTGAGGGCGTCGGCGTGTCGGAGTGAACGCACGACCAGCGGCACGGCGAAGGCTCGTAGGTCCGCTGTGAGTCCGCGGGCGCGTTGGGCATCGCGAATTTCGGTGGCGAACTCGACCACCACTGGTACTGACCGGATGCCGAGGGCCAGCAGCAGGCCCAGCCGTTCCGGGTTGGCACCGAAGGCTCTTAGTGGCTGTGCCCCGTTGACCACCACGTCGACCAGGGCGGACGTGCGGGTGGTCAGGGTGACCAGGTTGGCGAGTAGTACGAGCACGAGGACCGCCCCGACCACGACAACTGCGCGGGTCCAGCTGCTGGCTAAGGTGTGGAAGAGGGCCACACAGCCCAGCAACCAGAGCAGCGGCCGGACCTGTTGCAGCGGAGCCCGCCAGCCGAGCCCGGCCAGCGGGTAACCGGTGAGCACGACGCCCAGGGCGGCGGCGATCTGCCAAGGCTGGTCGAGCAAGGCGGTACCGGCGCCGACAACCAGCAGCAGGAGCAGTTTGAGCACCGCCGGGGCTCGATGCAGCAGCGAGTCTCCGGAGACGTAGACACCGATCACGTCGCCATCGCCCGCACGTAGTGGCTGATCGCCTCGCGAGGGCTGTCGTCGGCCACCACTCGGCCCTCGTCGATGACGAGCACCCGGTCGAACCTGGTGAGGAGATCGAGGTCGTGAGTGACGAGCACAACCTGCTGAGGTAGGGCCGAGACCACGTCGGCCACCCGTTGAGTGTTGCGTAGGTCGAGCAGGGTGGTGGGTTCGTCAAGCACCAAAAGGTCGGGCTCGGTGACCAGCACCGAGGCGAGCGCGAGCAGTTGCTTCTGGCCGCCGGAGAGTAGATGCGCCGGGTGGTCGGCGTGCCCGGCCAGGCCGTGGGCCTGAAGCGCGGCGGTCACGCGGGCATTAATCTCTTCACGGCTCAGCCCGCGGCGGCGGAGGCCGAAGGCGACGTCTTCGGCCACAGTGGGCATGACGATCTGAGCGTCGGGGTCGGTGAAGCAGAAGCCGACCCGGCGGCGGACGGAGCGGGCGTCCCGGGCGGTGTCGAGGCCATCAAGCCGAACTCGGCCCTGGCTGGGCAGTACCAGCCCGTTGAGCAGCCGCGCGAGGGTCGACTTGCCGGAGCCGTTGGCCCCTAAAACGCCGATCCGTGCTTCGTTCAGGGTGACGCTGACATCGTCTAGGACACGGCGGTCGCCGTAGACATGGCTGACCCCGTCGATCTCGATCAGCACCGTGGGCTCAGCATGACCGGACCACCATCGCCACGCCCTGGCCGCCGCCCACGGCGATGGCAGCGAGTCCCAGTGCCCCCGGCCGTGGCGTGCGCACCAGTTGGCTGAACAGCCGGACGAGCAGTACTGCGCCCGAGGCGCCCCATGGGTGGCCGAGGGCCAGGGCACCGCCTTGGGGGCAGACCCGCTCCGGGTCGAGTCCGAGCACGGCGCAGCAGGCCAGCACCTGGCCGGCGAACGCCTCGTTGAGCTCCACCACATCGATCTGGTCCAGTCCGACGCCGGCCCGGTCCAGGGCCAGCCGGCTTGCTGGCACCAGGCCGATTCCTGGCTGGGCGGGGTCGACGGCAGCAGTGGCAGAGGCCAGTACCTGCAGTCCGGGTCGAGCGGAGCGGGCGTGCTGGTCGCCGTCAACGACCGCCACCACGGCTGCGCCGTCGTTAACCCCGCAGGAAGTGCCGACCGTTACTGTCCCGCCCTCGGCGGACGGGCGGAAGACGGGAGCCAGCCGGGTCAGCAGAGGCACGGACAGACCGGCTCCGGGGCGCTCGTCGTGGTCGAGCCCCGCGACAGAAACGGTCTCGGCTGCGAAGCTGCCGGCAGTGGCAGCGGAGACCGCGCGGGCGTGGGAGCGTGCAGCGTAGCGGTCCTGCGCCTCCCGGCTGATACCGGCAGCGGCGGCCAGCCGGTCGGCTGCCTCCCCCATCTCGGGGTCGGCGAATCCCTCGGGGGCGAACGGGGCCCGAGCGTACCGCTCCAGGGCGCCCCCGTTCACTGGAGGCCAGTGCCGCCAGGGAGCAGTGGAGGCCGACTCGACGCCGCCGGCGAGTATCAGGCCGGGTGCGGAAGCGACCAGCGCGGCCGCCGTGGTCACTGCCGCTAGCCCGCTGCCACACTGCCGGTCCACGGTCAGCGCGGGCACCTCGACGCCGAGCCCGGCGGCCAGCGCGGCCACCCGGGCGACATCGCCGCCGGGGCCCATGCAGTTGCCGAGCACCACCTCGGTGGGCGGGGGCCGGCCGAGCCGCTGGTGTACCGCGGCGAGGACAGGAGCGGCCAGGTCGGCGGCGGAGACGTCGCGGAGCCGGCCACCTTCGCGCCCTATCGGGCTGCGCAGCGCCTCGACGAGGACGGGAAGGCTCACCGGTCCATCAGCTCCGTGGTTAGTGCACGGCGGTCGACCTTGCCAGCTGGGGTGAGCGGCAGGGCCGGACGGAGGAACCAGCGTCGCGGACGGGCGGGGCCGAGTCCGGCTACTGCCGCTCGTGCAGACGCCCGGTCCCGCTCGTCGGTGAGCACCACAGCAACCACCTCGCCGAGCATCGGGTGCGGCAGCCCGAGCACAGCGACCTGGCCGACCAGCCGGGGCCAGAGCGCCGCCTCCACATCGGCTAGCAGCACCGTCACGCCGCCGGTCACCACGGCGTCGTCGCGGCCACTGACGAGTAGCTGTCCCCCACGCCAGGCCCCGCAGTCTCCGACAGTGGCGAAGCCATCCGCGCCGCGGTGGAACGGACCGGGCTCACCCCCGGTGCAGTTGGCCAGGAACGGCGACCGAGCCCAGATCGTGCCGTTCCGGATGTCCACCTCGACCCCAGGAAACGGTCGGAGGTGGAGCGCGTCCATCCCCCAAGCCACGAAGGACAGCTCCGCGGCGCCGTAGTAGTGCGCCAACCGCAAACCAGCTTCCTCGGCGCGTGCCCGCAGGGCGGGCTCGAGGCGGTCCCCGGCCACCACGGCCGTCCGGCCCGTTAACACGGGCCCCTCGTCGAGCAGCCGCAAGAGTGCGGACGGGGTGAGCTGCAAATGGGTGGCGTCGGCCGGACGCGGAACCAGTGCGGCCCCCACCACCCGGGCATGCACGGCGGCGAACAGGTTCATGGTCGCCGTCAGCGGTCCCGGTACCCAGACCCGTGCACGGTGGTCCAGCCCGGCGAGATCAGTGACAGCCGGGAAGGAATCGACCCAGGAGGCGGTGGTGCGGACGACGTTGCGGACGTGGCCCGAAGTGCCCGACGTCGGCAGAGCTACCAGCCGGTCCGTGCGGTGCGCATCCAGGAACGCCACGACGGGGTCGGCCGCGGCAAGGACCGGCGTGGGCCCGCCCGCAGGATGAGCCACCTCAGGCCGAGACAGCGGTGGGCGTCCGCTCAGCATGACGTCCACCGAGCAGGCCCGGGTAGGCAGCGTGCACCCCACGAGCAACTAGCGCGGCCACGACCGCCTTCACCACGTCACCCGGCAGGAAGACCAGGACAGGTACCGGCGAAGCCCCCGTGACCAGCAAGAAGCCGACCACCCCGAACACGTACTCAACCACGACGCCGCCTGCCAAAGCCGCCACAATCCCGCCGCCGAGCCGGTAGACGCCCCGGACCAACAGCAGCCGACTCAGCCACCCAGTCACCAGGGCAGCGAACGGAAAACCAACCAGGAAGCCGACGCTGGGACTGACAAAGACGGCCAGCCCACCTCGGCCACCCGCCAGCAGTGGCAGCCCCAGCAAGACCAGGGCCACGAACAGCACCAGGGCGAAGAACCCGCGACGCGCCCCCAGTACGGCACCGGCCAACATCACGCCGAGGGTCTGCGCGGTCACCGGCACCGGGATCACCGGGACCGGAACCGCCGGTACCAGACCGAGAGCGGCAACGATCCCCGCGAACACAGCAATCAACGCCAGGTCACGCACGGGTCGCGGCGAGGGCATCCGATTCTCCTTCCCGACAGCGCCCGCGGGCGCCGGGGCAGTTGGCAGTCTAAGTGCGCGGCCGAGACTCGTCTCGCAAGCCAGTGAGAATGGGTGTGGCACCGCCCGCTAGGTCTGAAGGTTGTCCCGGGTCTCGTGGAAGTTGAGGTGGCGGTCCCCCGCTCGATGCCTTCCTTGAGGTAGGTGTTGGGCGTCCGCCAAGACAACCCAACGAACAGGGGACCGCTGTGACCAAGAAGTATCAGATGAACGAGTTCGACACGAGTGCGCTGGCCGTGCCGGCGCGGGTAAGTGTGGCGATGGAGGAGATCGCCGCCGACATGCGCGAGGGCCTGTTGGCTTTGGCGGTGGGCGCCGGGCTGCAGGTGATGCAGCAGTTGATGGAAGCCGACGCGATCGCGGTGTGCGGGCCGCGCGGGAAGCACAACGCTGGCCGGGCCGCGACTCGGCACACCGGGCGGGGCTCGGTCACCTTAGGGCTTGCCGATTATTTAGTTAGGTGTGTCGGGGTGAGGGTGTAGTTCCATTCTGGGTGCCAGTCGTGTCTGGTGAGGGCACCGCTGGTTTCGAGGGTTTTCATCTGGTGGTCGGGGATCTTGATGCCGGTGGCGTATTCGCCGGTGTCGAGTTCGGCGTGGACGCTGAGTCCGCTGCGGGTGGTGGTGGCGGCGATCGATTGCACGATGACGTGGTGGCTGGTCAGGGGTCGGCCGCGCCAGTTCATCGAGATGTGGGAGAAGAGTCGGTGTTCGATCTTGTTCCATTTGCTGGTGCCTGGGGGGAGGTGGCAGACGGTGATGGCTAGCCCGGTGTGGTGGGCGAGGGCAGCGAGTTCGGTCTTCCAGAGCCGGCTGCGGTAGCCGTTGGAGCCTCCGCCGTCGGCGGTGATCAGCAGCCGGGTCGCGTCCGGGTAGCCGGCCTGGCCGGTGGTTGACCACCAGGAGCGGATGGTGTTGACCGCGAACGCGGCGGTGTCGTGGTCGGTGCCTACCGCGACCCACCCGGTATTCTCGGCCACGTCGTAGACGCCGTAGGGGTTGGCCTTGCCCAGTTCCGGGTCGATGAAGTCGTGCACCTTGACCGGTTCGGGGTTCCCGGTTGGGCGCCACTCGGCGCCGTTGTTCTTGTACGCCCCGACGAGCTCCTTCTTCTTGGTGTCCACGCTGATCACCGGGTCACCGGCCCGAAGATGGTCGCCGGCCTGGTCGTTGAGGTAGGAGAACTGCCCGTCGCGGTCTGGGTGCTGGTTGCCCTCGACGGTCTTGGCGTTGGCCTGGAGGCTGAACCCGTTCTCCTTCAACAGCTTCGCCACGGTGTCTGGCCCCACCCGATGCCCGGCCGCGGTGAGCTCATCGGCGAGGTGCTGGGTGGACAACGTCGTCCAGCACAGAGCCGACTCGGGGTCACCGCGGCGGGTCGGCTCCACCAACTCCAGCAGCGCCGGGACCAGACCCGCATCGCTCACCGCGGCCGGTCGACGTCCGGCGCCGGACCGCCGTACCCGATGCAGCGGTCGCTCACCGGACTCCAGCTCCGCCACCCCGGCCGCGATCCGCGTCTTCGACGTGCCGGTCGCCCGATGGACCGCCGCGATGCCGCCGTGGCCCAGGCTCCGCGCCTCGGCCGCCATCACCAGCCGCTGCCCACGCTCGTCCAGATGCGGCAACACCGCCTCGAACTTCGCTCGCAGCACCAGCACCACATCTTCAGGAACACGCATACACCATTATCGGCCCAACATCTCCAATAACAGTGCTAATTATCCGCGTGTTCTGCCAGGTGCGCGCCGTGGCCAACACCGTGGCTCCGGCCTCGGCGAACCGAGATCCTATACGGAGTCTGGTTCACCTTTCGCCGCGCCCAAGGAGGTTCCCTTGACCTGACCTGTGCCCGCGGACGCGCGGCGCAACCGGGACGCCCTGCTTACCGCAGCTCGTGCCGCGATAACGGGTGGCTTCCCCTTTGGCGATCGCCTCATCAGCTGAGTTCGCCCGCCAGAGCGTGATCCGTTCTTCGTAATCGTGCCCCGGCGAGTCGTCTGGGGCTGGCTCCGGCCAGCCGCTTCGGAACACGCAGCCTCAACTCAGCCTGACACGCAGGGCCGGTGACAAGCCGCGAGCTCGGACGAAATCAGCAGTTTCGGATCGAGCAGTCAGACGTGACCTTGTGAGCGCAACCCAAGCGTCGTCGCTATCGGTCGGCATGGCACTCACCGCTCCTTCGGGAAGTTGGTCATCACGAGCGGCATGTTGACCCCTACCCTGACCCCAACGCGTTGAAGTTGCGCACCGTTGCTGACAGTTGCCCGACCTTGTTCAACTCTGTCTGACAAGGGGCGATGCAGCGCCTAGCAACATCGGCCCACCCTGCGCCCATGCCTGACACGGAAGAGGTCACTGGTTCGATCCCAGTATCGCCCAC
>JAABUN010001087.1_pt1 | contig 64295 bp, 67 predicted proteins | sample 5559311 | NCBI WGS metagenome assembly JAABUN01 (sample SAMN10711877, study PRJNA513370) | rock metagenome | isolation source: Antarctica rocks | place: Antarctica: Victoria Land, Siegfried Peak sud
AAGCGCGGCGCGGGTATCTCGTCCGACTCTCGCGGCGCGGGAAGCGGCGCGGCGGCGGAGACCCGGCGGCTCATCAGGGCGACGGCGATCGCGGCGGCGACGGTGACGGCCCCACCGAGCGCCAGCGAGCCGGGTGTACCCAGTGCCGTCGCGGCCACACCGGCGAGGAGGGCGCCGAACGGTCCGGTGCCGGCGAAGACGGTCATGTAGACGCTCATCACCCGGCCGCGCAGCTCGTCCGGCGCGGTCGTCTGGACGCGGGTGTTGGCCATCGCCATCGTGGTCGTCATCGCCAAGCCGAGACCGGCCAGCAGCACCATGGCGACGGCCACCGGCAGGGGGATCGCGGCCGCCAGCGCCAGCAGCACCTCCATCGCCCCCAATGCCATCGCCGTGCCGACGATGTAGCGACGGCTGGGGCTGCGGCCGACGAAGGCGAGCCCGAGCGCGCCGATCAGGGCACCGACGCCGAGCGACGACATCAGGATGCCGAACCCGCCCGCCCCGACGTCGAGATCGTGCTTGGCCAGCAGCGGCACCCAGACGGCGAAGTTCATACCGAAGGTGCCGACGAGGCCGACCAGGATGATCGGGAAGTAGACACCCGGCGTCCGGCGGACATAGGCGAGCCCCTCGCGGAGGCGGGCGATATCGCCGCCGGCCGGTTGCCGCCGGCCGGGCTCGAGGCGCATCAGGAGCAAGCCGGCGATGACCGCCAGGTAGCTGACCGCGTTGATCCCGAAGCAGGCGGCCATGCCGACCGTCGCCAAGAGGAGACCAGCAAGGGCGGGGCCGACGATCCGCGCGGCGTTGAACAGCGACGAATTGAGGGCGATCGCGTTCATCAGGTCATCTTTGCCGACCATGTCGACGACGAACGCCTGCCGCGTCGGCATGTCGAGGGCGTTGACGATGCCAAGCCCGAGGGCGAGGGCATAGACCTGCCAGAGCTGGACCTGGCCGCTCCAGACGAGGAGGGCCAGAGCGGCGGCGAGGAGCGCCGACGTAGTTTGGGTGGCGACGAGGAGCGAGCGCTTCGGGAAGCGATCGGCCAGCACGCCACCGACCAGTCCGAGGGCCAGGACCGGCGCGAATTGAAAGACGTTGACCAACCCCAAGCGGAAGGCGGACGACGTCAGCGAGAGGACCAGCCACGACTGGGCGAGGGTTTGCATCCAGGTTCCGGTGACCGAGACCAGCTGGCCGAACCAGAAGAGCCGGTAGTTGCGGTGCTGGAAGGCGGAGAGCCCGCGCGGCAACCGGGAGGCAGGCGGTTGCCGCCCGGCGGTCGCCGGTGCCGGCACCGGCCGCTCCAGCGGCGCCCGTTCTCCATCGGCCGTTCCATTCACCATCAGCCTTCTACTCCTGCCGCGCGAAGACGATCGTCGCGGCGGCGAGCGCGGCGAGGGCGAAGCCGATCAGCCGTCAGAACCATCCGCTACCCATCCCAACTCGCCGATCGGTCGTCGGCATCGAGCATTGCCGCGATGTCCATGACGGCGACCCGCAGCCGGGCCTTCTGGCTGGGCGAGAGGTGGGTCAGGAGGAGACGCAGCCGGTTGTCCATGATCGCCTGGTAGCGCTGCAGGAGCTCGCGCCCGGAGGCGGTCAGGACGAGGGCGATCTGCCGCCGGCTCGTTGGGTCGGGACGCCGCTCGACGAGACCGCGCTCGACCAACCCGTCGATGGTGCGGGTCATAGTGGGAGGCGTGACCCGCAGCTGGCGGGCGAGCCGGGTCGTCAGCGACAGGTCCGGCGCCTCGGCCATCGCCTGGAGGCAGCGGAGTTGCGGCATCGTCAGGCGGTCTTCTCCCTCCGCCCGGTCGAGCGCGTGACGCAGCACCCGCTGGTAGCGCGGCAGCACCGCGTCGAGGAGCGCGACGAGCGTCTCGTCGAGGTCATCGCTGGCGAGGTCTGGTGTCGAGAGGGGGACAGTTGGAGCGATCTTCGTGGCCACCACAATCATCCGCAATCGCGTAGATTTCCTAACACTTAGCTGAGCTAATGATGGACCATCGCGCCAGGCGTTTCAAGGCGGGGAAACACCGGACCACTCGCTCGTTCGGCTCCTTTCGTCTTGGCCGTTTCATCGGTCAAAACGGGCCACGATCCTGAGGTGTTGCAACCGCGCAGCGCTACCGGCTCCTCCTCGTCGAGCGAGATGCGGAGCCTGTCGAAGCCGAACGAGCGAGCGATTTCGCGGCGCTGAAGATTGATGTCGACGATGGCGACGTGCCTGCCGTTATAGTGGTCCGGACGGAGCGTCGCCGCACGGAAGGGAGGTGGCGGGGAACGAACGGCGGGCCGGGCGATTGCCTGGTTCTGATGAACGAGTTGGGTCGAGGAGGAGGAGTTCGATGATGCGCACGAGCACCCGCCGTCGCTTCCTGCAGGGCGCCGGCGCCGCCGCGGTCACCGCGTCAGTCCTGACGAAGCGACCGGCCTCATCGCAGGCCCAGGCGAAGGCCACCATCAGTTGGGTCTTAGATCTGCCCCACACCGAGGACTTGGCCAAGGTCTTCGGCCAGAAGTACCCGAACATTGAGGTCAAGATCGAACGCGTCACCTTCCGTGAGGTCTTCCAGCAAAACCAGACTCGCCTCGGCTCTGGTTCCGACACGCCGGACATCGTCGCCGTCGACGCGCCACTCGTCGCCTCCTACGGCAGCCGCGGCTGGCTGTCGCCGCTCGACGAGGCGTTCTCCGCGGAGCAGCTCGCCGATATGGTGCCGGCGCTTGTCGATTCCGGCAAGTACCAGGGGAAGCTGCTCGCGCCACCGATCTGGAACTCGACCCAACTCCTCTACTACAACCTCGATCTCTTCCAAAAAGCGGGCGTGACGCCACCTGGCGCCGATGAGCGCTGGACGTGGGACCAGGTCCTGGACGCCGCCAAGAAGCTGACCTCCAGTGACGTCTTCGGCTTCCAGTTCGAGCAATACAACCGCATTTACCAGCTCCAGCCACTGCCGCAGGGTAAGGGCGCCAAGGTGATCGGTGACGACGGGCTGACCGTCGATGGGATCGTCAACTCGAACGAGTGGGTCGACGCCTTCACGTGGTTCAGCGATATCCACACCCAATCAAAGGTTGCTCCCCAAGGCAACATCGACGTCAACGAGCTCTTCATCAACCAGAAGCTGGCGATGTGCATCCGGGGCCCGTGGGCGATCAAGTCGTACGCCGACGCCAAGCTGCCATTCCAGTGGCGCGCCGCGCCGCATCCGTACTGGGGCGAAGGCGGTCCGATCGTCGTGCCGACCGATAGCTGGCACGTCGGCGTGAACAAGAACAGCCCGCACCAAGCAGAGGTCATCCAGTTCATCCAGTGGGTGACATCGGCCGAGGCGGGACAGTTCTGGTATGAGCGGGGGGACAACTGGCCCTCGCAGGTCTCGTTGCTCGACAAGATCACGAAGGACCCCGCCAACGCCGACTGGCCCGGGAAGGCATACACCATCGCCGCCGGCGAGTCGCAACATGGCGTTGCCCGCCCGCTGACGGTTGGCTACCAGGAGTACGAGGACATCCTCTCCACCACCTTTGAGGACATCCGCAACGGCGGCGACGTCAAGGAAGGTTTGGACAACGCCGCCCGGCAGATCGAGCGGGAGATGCAGAAGTATCGGAAATAGGGCACGGTGGCGGCGCGTTCGCCACGGCATGCCAGACTGGCAACCGGAGAGAGGTGCAGTGTTTGTGCTCAGATGGTCAGGCTAGCGCGCCGCCTCGCTCCCGTCGATACCGCCGCTGGTCATTCTGAGCGCGGCGACGTGTCTCTCTTCGGTTGGGGCAGCAGCACATTCCTGGCGGCATGCAACGCGGGACGGAGGGCAACGATTCGATGGCAAAAAGCGAGCGGTGGACACCGTACCTCTTCTTGCTGCCCGCCATGCTGCTCCTGGTACTCTGGCGCATCGTCCCGCTCGTCGCCGGGTTGCGGGAGAGTTTTTACGGCAACGCCCTTGACTTGACGAGCGGGCGGCAGTGGGTCGGGCTCGACAACTTCCGCTACATCTTCCAAGACCCGACCTTCTGGAAGGCGCTACGGGTGACGCTCCTCTTCAACCTGATCGTCAACCCGCTGCAGGTGGTGCTTGCCGTCCTGCTTGCGCTCCTCGCCAACCAGCGGGTGCCGGGCATCACCTTCTTCCGCACCATCCTCCTGCTCCCGGTGGCGATCGCGATCAACATCGCCGCTCTCGTCTGGGGACTCGCGCTCGACACCAACTACGGTCTCGTCAATGGAGTGCTCGATGCGGTCGGCTTGGCGCGGCAGCCGTTCCTCCGCAGCGTCGACCAGGCGCTGCCGACCATGATCGCCATCGTGAGCTGGATCGGCGTCCCGTTCTGGATGCTCTTTATCCTGGCCGGTCTCCAGAGCATCCCAGGTGACCTCCGCGAGGCAGCCCGGATCGACGGCGCCAACCGGCTCCAGATCTTCTTCGGCATTACCCTCCCGCTGTTGCGCCGGGTCATTCTCTTCATCCTCGTGGCGGACACGGTCGTCAATTTCACGCTCTTCGCGCCGCCCTACCTGCTGACTCGTGGCGGGCCGTCGCAATCGACCAATCTGATGATGTACGACGCCTGGAAGCGGGGGTTCGTCTACGGGGACCTCGGCTCATCGGAGGCGATGGTCGTCGTCTTACTCGGGATGCTCTGCGTCACCTTGGCGTTCCAGTTTGCCTTCCTGCGTCCGAAGGATTAGCGGTGAGAAGTGGAAGAGAGGACGATGGCCCAGATGAACGCAGGTCGCACCCCGCCCTCGCCCGCCGTCGTTTCGGTGGGCGCCACCCGTCCACGGGTGCGGTCTGCCGGCCGCAGCCGGGTGGGGACAGCCAAGGTCGCTCACTATGTCCTCGTCTATGGACTGCTGGCGGGGATCGCGATCCTCGTCCTGGCCCCGCTCGAATGGGTGATTGCCTCGTCGTTTACGACCCGCGAGACGGTCTGGAAGAATGTCCTCCCCTTCAACTGGCACGCGTTCCTGCCCGAGCGGTTCACCCTCAACGGCTACCGCCAGATCTTCGACGCCGGCTTCGGGCGGATGATGCTCAATACCTTTGGCGTCGGCATCGTCACCGTCGTCTTGAGCCTGACCGTCGGGGCGCTCGCCGGGTTCGCCTTCGCCCGGTTCGAGTTTCGCGGCAAGAACGCGCTCTGGGTCATCACCCTGCTGAGCTTCATGGTGCCCTACGAGGCCACCGTCATCCCGGCCTACACGCTCGTCAACGGCCTGGGCTGGGTGAATTCATGGCAGGCGCTGATCGTGCCGGCGATCGCAAACGGGACCGTGATCTTCCTCTTCCGCCAGTTCTTCGCCGAGATTCCGCAGGATCTGATTGACGCGGGCCGAGTCGACGGGGCGACGTGGCCGCGTGTCCTGGCCGGAATTGTGCTGCCCCTGACGCGGCCGGTGCTCGTCACCTCGGCGATCATCGTCTTTCTCGCCCAGTGGAATTCGTACTTCTGGCCGATGCTGGTCGCGCCAGACGCCAAGTACCGCGTCGTCCAGGTCGCGGTCAACATCCTGGGGGTCGCCCAGCAGACGAACTACTGGGACCGGCTCTTCGCCGCGACGACGATCGCGGCCGTAGTGCCGCTCATCCTCGTCATCCCGCTCCAACGCTTCTACGTCAGCAGTATCGTCGGTTCAGGGGTCAAGGGGTAACACCAGCCACGCGCGAGCGAGACGATCGACGCTCTGGCGACCGCGGAGAAGGAGAGCCAAGACCAGCGAGGTCGGCCGGTAGGAACCGGCCTGGATACGCGCGGCGGACGAGAGGAGCCGGAGTGACGATTCGCACGATTCTCGACACCGACATCGGTACGGACGTTGACGACTGCTTGGCGATCGCATTTATGCTCGGCTCGCCGGAGTTCGCCTTCGAGGCCATCACCTGTGTCTACGGCGACGTCGAGCTGCGGGGCAGGATGGTGCGCAAGCTCGTTGCCCTCCGCGGCCACGACGAGATCCCGGTCTACCTCGGGGCCCGGCGTCCCCTGCTCGGTTTGCGCGACGTCTATTGGGAAGGGCACGAGGGTGAGGGATTGCTCGACGAACGCGATGAACCGGTTGCGTTCCCGCCGGAGCACGCCGTCGACGTCATCATCCGGACGGTGATGGCGAACCCCGGGCAGATCCATCTGCTGGCCATCGGCCCCCTGACCAACATCGCCCTGGCGATCCTGAAGGAGCCGGCGCTGGCAACGCGCCTTGCGCACCTGACGATCATGGGCGGGGTGGTGCGCAGGCCGCAATCGCTGCACCTGCCGGTCGCCGAGCACAACATCGTCTGCGACCCGGACGCGGCGCATGTCGTCCTGACCTCGGGCGCGCCGATCACGCTCGTGCCACTCGACGTCACCACCCGCTGCCGCATCCGGCGGGCCGATGTCGGCCGCCTGCAGGCCGTCGGTGATCCTTTCCACGACGCGGTGGCGGAGCAGGTCACGCGCTACCCGCGGTTTGCCGCGAATGGTGAGACCGTCCTCCACGATCCGCTGGCGGCGGCGGTGGTGATCGCGCCGGATCTGGTGGAGATGGTGCCGCTCCACGTCGCCGTGGAGACGCACGGGCGGGTGACCAGCGGCGCGACCGTCGCCCGGCAGCCGACCGACGGATTGGCGGCGACAGCAAGGGTCGCGCTGAGCATCGACGCGGCGCGGGCGGAGGAAACCATCATCGAGCGACTGTTGCGCTAGACGGTTTGCCGCGCGGGTGAGCGACAACCATCCCACACGTTAACGGAACGATGTGCCAAGGACGTTCTGGCGGGTAGGGAGCGGCAACGATCGACTGCCGCAATCGGGTTCGCCCCGTGGCTGTCCGACGGCGGGTCGCCCCGGTGCAGACCGCGCGCCCTTAAGGCAGTCCGCCTTGACCGTCGCCGGTGGGGAGCCGGGTCGGTATCCAGCTCAACCAGGCAGGGACGACCCCCCGGACCGTTCTGGACGAGGCGGGCGACGAACCCCCGGTGCGCCGCGTCGAAACGCGTGGAATTGGTCGTTGCGGTGGGATTGGGCAGGTCAAGGTAGATGATGCCAATGATAGGGCGCTGGGTGCGATGGAAATACTCGGCGAAGTCACGATCCATGGTGACAATGACCCGCTCCATTGAACGGGCCAAACGGATGACCTCGTGGTCGGGTAACTGGCGGAGGCGTTGGCCATGCAGCGAGAGGACGTCGAGCTGGAGCTGTTGGGTTAAGAAGCGCCCGGCTTTGGGGGAAAGGTTGGCGTCGAGTAGGAACCGAGCCGCAATCACCTTACAGCGCATGCACCTCAGTACGCGTTGTCTCGGCAGCAGCGAAGGTGACGGCCGCCCCGACATCATCCATGGTCAGCGCTGGGTAGTCATCCACGATCTGCGCGGGGGTTTGCCCGGCTTCAACCAGCCCCACGATGAGGTAGACCGGCACGCGGGTGCCGCGGATGACGGGCTTGCCCAGCAGGACGGCGGGATCGGTGACGATCGACTCCTCCAGTGCCTGGCGATTGGTCGGCGGATCTGCTCTTGTATGCATGCATCTACTGTATCACCGGGTGCCACGGCCAGGTCATCATCTCCTCCCGCGACCCCTCGATAAGGGCCGTTATCTGGGCCACGCGGCGAACGCAGCCGCTGACGGCGCGCGGGCGGTCGCGGCCATCCCATCCTTCTCGCGTGGCGCGGTGTGGAGCAGCGCGCCATGCACCTTGGGCAGCGCGGGGCTCAGCAGCCGCTCGATCTCGCCGGCCAGGGTGTGGATCTCCGCGACGGCGGCGGTGCCCGGGACCAGCACGTGAGCACGAGCTCGTCGTCGTCCTCGCCCCTTGCAGGCAGTAGGGCCGGACGTCGTGGCAGCTGTTTGGCCCGACGACCGCGTCCGCCAACTCCCCCACTGCGTCATGCCTCGTCGAGCAGTGGTTGCGTTCACCGGAGGTCCGTCACAGACACGACACCACCGTGCGCAGGACATCGTGGTTGTACGACGGGACACGGGAAAAGCGGCGGTACCGCTTCCACCGCGACCCGGATGCGACCGCCCCCGGATGTGCGATTGCACTCACGCCCGGCGGGAGGAAGGACGGTGCTATACTCCGCGGCCATGCTCGGGCGATGGTGGAGGCGAGGACAATCGGTGGAGGACGCGCCGGAGGAGGAGGACGGCGCGACGGACGACGCGGTTGGGGCGCCCGTGCGCGCGGGCGAGTTGGTCCGGTTGCGGACGCATGTCCCCGCCAACCAAGCGGCCTTCCAGCGGTGGTATGCCGACGAGGAGATCGCCAAGCTGCTCCGGCACGATCAGGAGCCGTTGAACGCGATCCAGTCCCGCGGGTATTTCAACGCCTTTATTCTGCCGATGTCGGCCCGCGGCATGTGTTATGCCATTCATGAGGTGGCGACCGATCGGCTGGTCGGCACGTCCGCCCTCACCGACGTCAGCACGATGGTGTCCGGGGAGCGTTCGGCGTTGTTCCGGATCGTGATCGGTGAGAAGGACATTTGGGGTCGTGGCTACGGGACGGAGGCGACGCGATTAGTGCTCGACGAGGCGTTCGGCACGCATGGTTTGGGCGAAGTCCGCCTGGAGGTCTTCCGTCACAACCCGCGCGCCCTAGCCACCTACCAGCGGGTCGGCTTCGGCGTCACGGGGGAGCACGTCGAGTGGGTGAGTCGTAAGAGATTGGAGTTGAACGTGATCGAGCTGGCACTCAAGCGTGATGCGTTCCGCGGCAACGGGCGATCGGCGGATGTGGCGCCGCGACCCCGGGCCGAGGGTGGCCCGCGATCGGAAGCGGACAAGGCCGAGCGCCAGCAGCGGCGCGAGGAACGGCAGCAGCAGCGCGGCGACCAGCCGGGCGAGATGGGTGGACAGCAGTCCGACAGCGGCGCTCCGGTGGACCGGGCTGAGCGTCAGGCGCGACGCAGCGAGCGCGAGCAGCGACGCAGCGAGCGGGAGCAGCGGCGCAGCGAGCGCGAGCAGCGGCAAGGTGGCGATACGTCCGGGGAATCGCAGGCGGGCGGGGGCATCTAGCTCCTTACCGTCGGCCCGCGGACGGTCGGGCCTGTCGCGTCAGCGGTAGACCCAGCCGATTGCCTTGTCTCGTTTAACCCGGGTGATGCTCGATATCAGGGGCACCGGTGATAGTCACCGGTGCCCGCAATTGTGTGCGGTGTTTCAGGCGGAAGCGAGTCCGCGCCACGGCTACCCGTCGATAGGAAGCCAGGCTCCCGCGTACCGTCCGCGATCTGCTTCGGATCACGTCGCCGCTGCGCAGCCGGGAAGCAGCGGTTCGCGGGGGCGGCACATTGAGCAAACGGCTCCCGTCATCTCGCCAGGCGGTCGTGCCAGATCGGGTTCGAGGCGGCGATTAGGTCGCCAAACGGATCGGCGATTTGGGAGCGGACGTAGCGAGCGCCCGCCGGCCAGGGGAACTCCTCCCGCCAATCGTCGCTGAGGATCGCCGCCGACGCGACGCAGCCGGCGTCGGAGCAGAGGAGCAGCGCCGCGCCGCGACCACCAACGACGCGTGCCCGCAGCCCCGCTGCCACCAGGGAGAGGTAGAGTTGCGGCCCGGCGGGCGAGGCGGAGACGAAACAGCTCCCAGCTTGCAATCCCGCCAACAATGCGGCGGCGGTCAACGGCCCGTCAATCTGAATCCAGGTCGTCGGCTGACCGAGCCGGGCTGGGGCGAGCCCGCCGGAGCCGGCGTCGCGGAGGCGGTGCGTGTCGCTGCCACCGACCGCGACGAGGTGGTCTCCCTGCCGCAGCCGCTGATCCCAAGCGGCCAGGGCGAGCGCGTTGAGCCGTTCCCAGGGTCCGTTCCAGACCTCGATCGCGTGGTGACCGCGGACCTCCGGGAAGAGCCAGGTCGGGCCGAACGGCTTTGGGTGATTGACGCTGACGAAGGCGCCAGCGGCGACCGCGACGCCGATCGCTTCCTCGATCCCGGCGGCGGTTGGTTGGCGGAAGTCGAACCAGCCGTCTCCGCCCCAGGCGTTCCAGTGGCCGGCATAGGTCGTCACCTCGATCCCCGGCAGCAAGACGGGGAGACCCGCCTCACCGGCCGGCAGTGAGGGGCGTATCGCGCTGTTGTGGTCGGTAACGCCGAGGAAATCGAGCCCGATGGCGGCGGCGGCGGCCAGCACCTCCACCAGCCAGGAGTCACCATCGGAGTGGAGGGTGTGGCAGTGGAGATCGCCGCGGACCCAGCCCGGCTCGGCGGCGACCGGCAGCGCCACGGACGCCGGACGCATTGGCGCGAGACCCGGCTCGTCGGGCGGCAGACCGGGATCGAACCAGACCTCGACCCGGTAGTCGAGACCGCGTGTCCCGATCTTGTAGGGGCCGAGCAAGACGTGCCAGGTGCCGGGTCCGAGTGGTCCAGGGCGATACGGCGGCGTCGCCCAGCTCTCGGCGATCGTGAACGACGCGCGCTCGCTCCCGCTCCAGCCCCGGAACCCCGGTCCGCCCGCCACGATCCCCCGCTCGTCGAACAGACCGATGTCGAGGGTATTCCCCCCCGCATGCCCGGGATCGGAGGGGATGCGCTCGCTGTATTCGTAGTGGACGTGGAGCTGCCGTAACCCGTCCGGGACCTGGAACGGGAGGTGAGCGTAGCGCCCCGCCTGGCCCGGCTCGAACCGACCGGCGAGGACGACGTCCGGCAGCCGGGCCGGAGTGACGGCGGCGACCGCGGGCGTCATGCCCCGAGGGCCGCGCCGGAATCGAGATCGAAGACGCGGACGCCGTCGGGGTCGGCCCGCAGGTAGACCATGTCACCCGGCCGCGGCCGGAGATCCGGCGCGGTCCTGACCTTGACCAACGCGTCCCCAACCTTGACGTTGACGATCACCTCACTGCCGAGCGGCTCAGAGATGAACACTTCCGCCGGGTACGCTCCCTCCGACGGGTCCAGCGAGAGGAGGATCGCCTCGGGTCGGAGACCGACCGCCAGCCGGCCAGTGGCGCCACCATCGAGGGCGGGGGCGGGGATGCGCCAGGCGCGCTCAACGATCAGCGCACCGCCGTCACGCTCGACGGGGAGGATATTCATCGGCGGGCTGCCAATGAACTCGGCGACGAAGAGATTGGCCGGATAGCCGTAGACCTCGTCCGGCGAGCCGAGCTGTTGGAGGCGGCCGGCGTTCATGACCGCGATCCGGTCGGCCAGGGTCATCGCTTCCGCCTGGTCGTGGGTGACGAAGAACATGGTAACCCCGAGCTGGCGCTGGAGGGCCTTGATCTCGGTGCGCATATGGGTCCGCAGCTTGGCATCGAGGTTGGAGAGGGGCTCATCCATGAGGAAGGCGCGCGGCTCGCGGACGATGGCCCGGCCGAGGGCGACGCGCTGCTGCTCGCCTCCGGAGAGCTGACCTGGCTTGCGGTCGAGGAGATGCCCGATGCCAAGCAGCGCCGCGACCCGCTCGACCCGGCCCCGCCGCTCCGACTTCGCCAGCTTCTGGACTTTGAGCGGATAGAGGATGTTGTCGCGGGCGCTGAGGTGCGGATAGAGCGCGTACTGTTGAAAGACGAGCGCGATGTCGCGGTCCTTCGGCTCCAACCCCACCACGCTGCGGTCGTCGAGCCGGATGTCGCCGGCGTCGGGCTCCTCCAACCCGGCGAGGAGGCGCAGCGCCGTCGTCTTGCCGCAGCCGCTCGGGCCGAGCAGCACCAGCAACTCGCCATCCTCGGCCGTCAGCGAGAGGTCCAGGAGGGCAGGGGCGACCTGTTTCGGGAACTGCTTGTGCACCCGGACGAACTCGATCCGTGCCATTACAGCCCCCGCGTCGTGCCGATTAGCCCGCGCACCATCAACTTGCGGGTGGCGAAGAAGAGCGCCAGGACCGGCAGCACGTAGAGGACACCCATCGCCGCCACGAGCTCGTAGCGGACCTCGGTGTAGCCGCCGGCGGTGCGGTAGGTCTGGTAGAAGGCCAGCGGCACCGTCATTTTGCTGTCGTCGTCGACCAGGATGATGACCATCAGCACCTCGGCCCAGGCGCTGAGGAAGGCGAACCCGGCGACGACGCCGATGCCTGGCCGCGCTACCGGCAGCAAAATCTCGAACCAGGCGCGCAGGCGCGACCGGCCATCGAGCCAGGCCGCCTCTTCAAGATAGCGCGGCACCGTGTCGAAGAACCCTTTCATCAACCAGACGAGGAAGGGTAGCTCGATGGCGGTGTGGACGAGGATCAAGCCGAGGTAGGAGTTGCGGAGATGGAGGTCGCGCGCCAGCCCGTAGATCGGCACCATCGTCGCCGAGAGGGGCATCGTTTGGAGGACGAGCACGGCGTAGACCAACGCGCTCTTCGGGCCGAAGGCGATCCGGGAGAGGGAGTACCCGGCGAGGCAGACCGTGATGGTCGCCAGCACCATCGTCGCCGTTGCGACGAAGACACTGTTGCCGAGGGCGCGGGCGAAATCGAGCTGGCGAAAGATGTAGACGAAGTTATCGAAGGTCGGCGCCGCCGGCCAGCGAATGTAGGCTTGGGCCTTGCCGTCGAACGCCGCCGTGAAGAGCCAGAGGAAGGGCGCGCCAAAGAAGGCGATCGTGACGACGTAGGCGACGTGGGCCAGCACCCAACCGAGCCGGGAGCCGTCACGCCGGCGCCGCGCGAGCGGCATGGCAGGCGCGGCGGTGGCCGCCGGCCGCTCCGCGGCGAGCCCTGGCGCGGCGACCGCTTCCCCCGCCGCGCTCATGCCCGGGGCCTGGCGACGCGGAGGTAGACGACCGCGAAGATGGCATTGAGCCCAAGCATGACGACGGCGATCGTCGACCCGTAGCCGATCTCGTAGGTCTTGAAGGCGGCGTCGTAGGCATAGAGGGCGATCGTCTCGGTCTTGATGCCGGGCCCACCGTTGGTCAGCGTCTGGATCAGGATAAAGGTGCCAAAGGTCGAGATCGTGATCGAGAGGAGCGTCAAGGTCGCGACGTGACGGAGATTGGGGAGGGTGTGATCCCAGAAACGCTGCCAGGGACCGGCGCCATCGACGCGCGCCGCCTCGTGGATCTCCGTCGGGATCGTCCGCAGCGCGCCGAGCACGATCAGCATGACGAAGGCGGTGCCGCGCCAGGTGTTGACCAGAATTACCGAGAGCATCGGCGCGTGACCGAGCCAGTTGACGTGCGACAAGCCGAGGGCGCCGAGCGCCATATTCAGCGAGCCATAGTAGAAGTCGAACATCGCCACCCAGAGGAAGCCGGCGACGATGGTTGGATTGACCCAGGCCAGCAGGACTGCGCCGTAGACGACCGAGGTCAGGCGGTGACCAACGCGTTCACCGTGGTCGATCAGGAGCGCCAGCGAAAGACCGAGCAGAAACTGCCCGATCAGGGCCGAGCCGACAACGAAGATGACCGAGTTGCGGATGACGGTCGCGAAATCGGGGTCGGAGAGCAACCGCCGGTAGTTATCGAGGCCGACGAAGCGGGGGTGAGCGGCGTCGATCCCGGTCAAGGCGCGATTGGTTAGGCTGGCGTAGCCGGCCCAGACGGCCGGGGCGACGAAGAAGAGCGATAGCAGGATCGCGGCCGGCATCAAGCCAGCGAGATAGGCCCGGTTTCGTCGCCAGGCGAGGGCCCGGCCCGCTGGGTTGAGGCTGGGGAGGGGCGGCGTCCCCTCCCCGATCGCGATGCGACTCGCCATTCCCTCGATTCCTATTGGGTGGCGACGTTCTCGTCGCCGATGGCGCGGGCGAGATCTTCGCCGTAGCGCTTGGCGGCCTCCTCCGGACTTGCCTCACCAGTCGCGACACGGCTGGTCGCCGCCTGGATCGCGGTGACGACCTTGTTGTAGTTGGGATCGGGGGGAACGAAGCGCGCCTGCTTGAGCGATTCGGTGGAATCGACCAGGAATTTATTGGCCTTGAACTCGGGGACCTCGGCCGAGTCGGTGCGGGCGACAGGATGGGGATCGGCGATGTTCAACGCGGCGACCGTCTCCTTATTGTTGAAGGCCGCGATGAAGGCCCAGGCGAGATCCTGATTCTCGCTCTTGGCGTTGATGAACCAGCAGGTACCCGGCCCGCCGACGGTGAACGAGGGGCCGGCGGTGGCGGTCGGGTGCAGTACGTAGCCGACGTTCTCCTCGGTCCCCGCCTTGTCCTTGGTCACCCAGCCGCCGTAGACCCAGCCCCCTTCGAAGAGAAGGGCGAGACCCCCGTTCCCGAGCTTCTCGCGCATAGCGGTCCACGGCTTGGTGGTGGTCAGGATCTCCTCCGGCACAAGCTTGTCCGTGCGCCAGGCCCGCTCGTAGAAGCCGAGGGCTTGGCGAATCGGCTCGCTGTCTCCAACCCATTTGCCGCTCTTGTCCTGGATCTCGCCGCCATAGGCGAAGACGAGGGGGACGAAGCCGCTATCGGCCGTACCGCCGCTGCCGGCCGGTCCGGCGTAGAGAGCGTAGGGGAGGACGTCCTTTTCGGCGGCCTTGACGGCTTGAGCCGCTTTGAGGATGTCGTCGACGTTGGCCGGCGACCATTCCGCCGGCAGCCCGGCCGCCTGCAGCCGGTCGCGGCGGAAGTAGAGGAAGCGGGTATCGAGCCCATAGGGGATGGCCCAGAGCTTTCCCTTGTAGGTCACGCCGGAGCGGACCGAATCGGGATAGACCTTCCAGTCGGGCCAGGCGGCGACCTTGTCGTCGAGGGGGGCGATGTAGCCCGCCTCGGCCAGTTCGCCGATGGTGTCGCCGCCAACGTGGAAGACATCCGGCGCGTCGCCCGCGTCGAGCGCCAGCAGGAGCTTGGTGTAGAAGTCGTCGGACCCGACCTTCTGCAGATCGACCGTCACCTTCGCCTGCGGGTTGGCGGCGCGGACGGCCTCGGCGGCCTTGTCGACATACGGCGGCTTTTGGCCGAGCTCGTCCGGGTAGGAGACGGTGATCGACCCGGAGAGACCACTCTGCAGATACGGCGCGGCGACGCGGCGGCCGGCGGGACCGGCGACGGCCAGCTCCCCCGTCCCCGCGGCCAGGGTCAACCCCGCGGCCGCGGTCGCCGCGCGCGCGATCACGGTTCGCCGCGACACCTTGGTTGTCTGCACGTTCGATCCTCCTCTCAAGCGCCCACCGCCATCGGTCGGGGCAATGCTCTTGTGCATCCGGACAGCCTGCCTCATGGCCCACGTGGAATTGGTGGTCCATGGTAGCAGGCTATGAGGGCGAACGCGCGGGGGTATTAACGGGCGGTGATCGGAGTGCTAAACAGCTGCTATGGAACCTCCCTGAATGGGTGAGGCAGCGCGCGACAGCACCCGTGGGGACTGCTGCCGCTCGATCCGGCGCGGCGCGAGACGACGGCGCTGGGACTCGCAACGGTCCGGCGTGGCGCCGATCGTCGGCCGGTTCTGGTCGACTGCCCGGTCACACTCCTCGGCGGAGAGGCCAACCGCGCCGCGGCGCTTCCACCAAGGCTCGCCCTTCCCCATCGCCGCGACCTGGGGTAGCATCGCCGCTGACGTATCGACAGTGACCGGGGCAGCCACGGATCGGAGCCGGGGAGGAGCGGGGATGGGTCGCCTGTATGACGAGTTAGAGGATGGGTTGCGGGACTGGCTGGGAGCGCAGCCCCTCTTCTTCGTGGCGACGGCCCCGACGGACCTCGACGGGCACCTCAACCTTTCACCGAAGGGAAGCGCCGGCACCTTCCGCGTCTTAGGGCCGACCACGGTCGCCTACCTCGACCTGGTCGGCAGCGGGATCGAGACGGTCGCCCACCTGCGAGCGAACGGGCGGATCGTGCTGATGTTCTGCGCCTTCAGCGGACCACCGAAGATCGTTCGCCTCCATGGCCGGGGCCGGGTCGTGCCGAGCGACGAGCCGGAGTTCGCCTCGCTTCTGGAGACCTTCGCGCCGAGCGACGAGGTCACGGCGCTGGCCCGCAGCATCGTCGTCGTCGAGGTCGAGCGCATCGCCGACTCGTGCGGCTTCGTGGTGCCGCGGATGGAGTACGCCGGTGACCGGGACCAACTCATCCGGTGGAGTGAGCGCCGGCGGGAGCAGCACGGCGAGGCGTGGAAGGACGCCTACCTGGCGGCGAACAACGCGACCAGCATCGATGGCCTGGCCGCGCTCGACGTCCAGCGCCCGGAGGGCGCCGGCGACGTCGAGCGCGCCGCGCTCTCCAGCGCTGGCAAGGCACTCTAACGGCAGGGGCGACTGGTGTCAGAACCGCAGGGCGCGAGCCCTCCGCGATTCGGGGCTCCTCTCCGGGGTTCTGGGGGATCTGAGCTCCGGCTGCTGGTCAGGTAAGGTGCCGACGGAACGACCCCCGGCTTGGGGACGCGGTCGCGCAATGCGCACGAGCTAGCCATGGCATACGGTCGTTTCCCGGCCGCGCACCCTGGAGCAGTATGATGCGGCTGGAGGTGAGAGCGGTGCGGAACGATAAGACGGGGACGTTTCTCGGACTCCCGTACGATTGGCGGTGGCCAACCTGGGCGCGCGTCACGGCGAGCGTCTGGAATCCCGAGGACCGTCGCGTTTTCGTTCCCAAGGTCTTTGGCTGGGGGTGGAGCGTCAACCTCCATGCGTTGCTCCATCGCCGCGGCCGGCTCGATCATTGACCGCAGACCAGTCGTTCACGGGCGGCCGCTGGCGGCCGATGGCGAGGCGGGTTCGTTGGTGGCTCGTCGTGGTAGGGTCATGCGAAGCTATCTGACGCATCTGGAATGCACCGCCTGTGGCGCAACGTATCCGGCGGACCGGCTGGCGACGACCTGCCCCGCCTGCGCCAAGGTGCTCTACGCCCGCTACGATCTGGCGGCGGCGGCGCGGCAGATGACCAAGGCGGCGCTGGCAAGCCGGCCCTGGAATCTCTGGCGATACGCCGAAATCCTGCCGGTGCGTGATCCCGACGCGGCGCCGCGGCTGGGCGAAGGGGGTACTCCCCTCTTAGCCGTGCCGGCCCTTGGGCGCGCCTTTGACCTCGACCGGCTCATGGTCAAGGACGAGGGGCGCAACCCGACCGGGAGCTTCAAGGCGCGCGGTCTGGCCATGGCGGTCGCCCGCGCCAAGGAACTGGGAGCCCGCGCGGTCGCGATCCCGTCCGCCGGCAACGCGGCGGCGGCGATGGCCGCGTATGCCGCCCGCGCCGGTCTACCCGCGCACGTCGTCATGCCGGCCGATACGCCGGCCGCGATCCGGGCCGAGTGTCACGCCCTGGGCGCGCGGGTGATGCTGGTGGCTGGGCTGATCAACGACGCGGGCAAGATCGTCCGCGAGAACGCGGCGGCGCGCGGCTGGTTCGACGTCTCGACTCTGAAAGAGCCCTACCGGGTCGAGGGCAAGAAGACGATGGGGCTCGAGCTCGCCGAAGAGCTCGGCTGGCGGCTGCCGGACGCGATCGTCTACCCAACGGGCGGCGGCACCGGCATCGTCGGCATGTGGAAGGCGTTCGCGGAGCTGGAAGCGATGGGGCTGATCGGGCCCAAACGGCCGAAGATGATCGTGGTCCAAGCGGAGGGGTGCGCCCCGATCGTGCGCGCCTACGAGCGCGGCGAACGGCAAGCGCCGCTCTGGGAGGACGCCGCGACGATCGCCCCCGGGATGCGGGTGCCGGTGGCAATCGGCGACTACTTGATCCTGGACGCGATCCGGGAGAGCGGCGGGACCGCGGTGACGGTCTCGGACGCTGAGCTGATGGAGGGCGTGCGCTTGGCCGCCGCCGGGGAAGGGCTCTTTATCGCACCCGAAGCGGGCGCGGCGGTGATCGCGGCACGGAAGCTGCGTGCCAGCGGGTTCTTGGAGCGGGGGGACGAGGTGGTGATCTTCGTCACCGGCACCGGGTTGAAGCATACCGATCTGATTGACGCCGCCGCACTGGTGGTCGAGCCGGGTGATACCGCGACGATCGCCGCGCTGCTGGATGCCGCTGGACCGGGAACGCACGTTCGTTCCATTGACACATCGGAACACCCGGCCTAGAATCGGGCTGCGGTAAACGAACGTACATGACCGGAGCATCACGGCGATAAGGGGATCGCGCTTCCAGTGTGTACGGACACGAACCGCGGGGGACAATAGGGGACTCAGGGAGGGGACGGGGATCGTGACCGAGAATGAGCGGCGGGCTGAGGACATGCTGGATTTGCGTGACCTCATTGTCCGCGGGCTATCCGCCATTGGATTGATCGCGGTGATGCTCTTGATGTTGCTCGCTATTCAGGGCGCCTAACGGCGGATCTTGCGGGGCAACGCTCCAGGTGGGATGGGCTTGGAGAACGGCGCAACAGGAACGACCTGGGGGATGGGGGAGAGGTGGAAGTCGGAATCTGGTTGGTGCTCCTAACGATGTGCTCGCTCGTCGCCTGTGGGCTGGAGGCGCGAGGAGTCGGCGGGTGGCGCGACCGCTAAGCGAGGAGGCTGGACAGCGAGCGTAGGCGAACGTTCGGCCGCAAGGAACGGAATGATCGGGGACAAGGGTCGAGCCGTACCGGCTCGGCCTTTCGCATGAGTGGGACACTGGCGGCTCCGCTTCGTCGAGAGCGAGCGCCGGTGGCGACTGGCGGGAGCGGTCCTCACCGATCGCGACCGTTACGACCAGCGGCTCCGATGTGGAGACTCGCCCGTACCAGGTGGGGCACCCGCACCCGTGGTTGCCAGCTTCGCGGCGCGGGTGATGACGGATACGATCGCGGGAGGCGAGGGTGACGACCCGGCCGGATCACTCATCAAGCATGAGAGGAAGGGGGACGGATGAGGCACGGAGGAGATGGCGGCGGCGCGGCGCGCTGGACCACGCGGGCGGGCGCGGCTCTGACGGCGCTGGCAATGCTCTCGCTCGTTCTGACGCTGGGCGAGCCACGCCCGGCGCGGGCGCAGGACGGCACGCCGGCCCCGGAGCAAAGCAGCCAGGGAGCCGGGAACGCGGCGGTTCGCGCCGTCCACGGCGTGTCGGACGCGGGACCGGTCGACCTCTACGTCGATGGCGGTCTCGCCGTGTCCAGTATCGCGTTTCCTGGCGTCTCCGACGCGCTCCGCCTCCCGGCCGGCGATCACGATCTCCAGATCGTTCCCACCGGTGACACACCCGACCAGGCGATCGTCGATACGACACTGAGCCTCACGCCTGGTGGGGTGTATGAGATCGCGGCGCTCGGGACCCTGGACGACCTCCAAGCGAACGTCTACGAGGTCGATGTCGACTCTCTCGCTTCGAAACGGGCGCGTGTCCGCCTCATCGACGGCGCGCCAGACGCGGGCTCGGTTGAACTGACCGCGGACGGCGAGGCGGTCCTCCCCGCCGTGGCCTACCCGAATGAGACAGATTTCGTCGATCTCGCTGCCGGCACGTACGATCTCGCGGTGCGTCCCGAGGGCGGCGGCGACGCGGTCGTGTCGCTGCCGGGGACGGACCTGAAGGAGGGTACCGTCTCCGACCTCTTTACCGTCGGTCAGCTGGCAGACGGCTCGATTCAGGCTCTAGTCGTGACGACGACCGTGGCGAGGGCAGCGGTGACGGGCCGGGCCGCGGGGATCTACGCTGGCGGCTGCGGCGCGGCCAAGCGGGGGGACGCCGTCGCCCCGCTGGCGGATCTGACCACGCCGGCCGGCGATCGGCGGGGGCCAACCGAGGCGGTGGCGACCGAGAGCTCGGTCAGCAGCGTCGCGGTCTCGCTGGACGACATCCTGGGAGAGGACCATGCGCTCGTCGTCTTCCAGTTCGGGAAGGCGAACGATCGGATCGTCGCCTGCGGCGAGATCGGGGGGGCGCTGACCGAGAATGGGGCGTTGCTCGTCGGGCTGCGAGCGGAGAACGGCTCGAATATCGCTGGCATTGCCACGCTGTCGGCCGGTGTTGTCGACCCAGCGACGACCGATGTCACCGTGGCGATCGCCCCGGATCTGATCCGGCCGGATACCAACCAGCCGGTCATCGCCGCCGCTGAGACGACGCCACCGCCGTCGACTAGGGACCAGAACGTCATCGCCGCCACGCCGACCGCGCCCGAGATGACGCCGGAGACGATCACGATCGAGGTCGGGACGGCCGAGCCCTAGCGTCTCTCGCCGCCAGGGGAAGACCCATGTTGCGGCCTCGACCGAGACCGCGGAGTGCCAACCCAAACGGTCGCCAGTGAGGCGCTTGGCCCAGGATCAGGCGATCCGTTCCAGGCAGCGCGGAGGGGGGCATGACGGGTGTGCCTTGATGGAACGGTATGTGCTGCTACACTGACGGCGTCGATGGAGGCGCGCCCGCCGTCTCTGATCGCGCGGGGTGGCACGACCCGTTATTTCGTGTTCGCTGTCGGAAGATTGGAAGACGAACCTCGTCGGGGGGAGCAAGGACGCAGATGATGGTTCGAGCAAAGTCGATGCGATGGTTGTGGATGAGCGCGGCGATTCTGCCGATGCTGGTCTTGGCGCTGATCGCCGGCACCGGAATTCAGACGACGGCGGCGCAGGACGCGACGCCGGGAACGGGCGAGGCCGCGGGCCGGCCAGCCCACATTCACAGCGGCAGCTGCGGTAAGGACGCGCTCGGCGACGTCGTCCAAGCGCTTAGCCCGCTGACGAAGTCGCAGGGTCAGAGCCAGGGGCAGGATGCGGCGGTCGCCGCCGAGACCTCCTTCACCAACGTCCCGTTGACGCTGGATCAGATCCTGGCTGACGACCATGCGATCAATATCCACCGCTCGCAGGACAAGATCCAGGACTACATCGCCTGTGGCGAAGTCGGCGGCGCGGTTGATGCCAACGGCAGCTTGGTGATCGGTCTCAAGGAGCAGAACAAATCGGGTTTCACCGGCATCGCCGTGTTGACACCGAACGCCGATGGTACCTCGACCGATGTCTCCGTCTTTATCGCCAAGGGCCTGACCGGCGGCAAGGCCGGCAAGAGCGGCACCCCGGCGGCTGGCGGGTACGCCACTCCCGTCGCCTAACACCTGATCCGCGGGCGATTGATGCGCACCCAATCGGGCGCGCCAGAGGCGGCGGTTCCGCAAGGGGCCGCCGCCTCGCCGTTGCCGGCGGTTGAGGATTGGGCGCGTCAGGGGCGATCCCAGGCGCCGCGTTGGAGGGAACCAGGTGATGACCGACACGACCGCGGGCAACGGGACGGCGCTGGTCACCGGCGCAACCAGCGGTATCGGCTACGAACTGGCGGCGCTCCTGGCGGGTGACGGGCATCCGCTCGTCCTGGTCGCCCGGCATCAGGAGGAGCTCGACCGCGTCGCCGGGGAGTTTCGTGATCGGCATGACGTGGCGGTCACGACGATCGCCGTCGATCTGGCGCGGCCGGAGGCGGTCGCGGAGCTGGTGGCCGAGATCGAGCGGGGCGCCATCGAGATCGAGGTCTTGGTCAACAACGCCGGATTCGCCAGTTATGGACCGTTCGCCGACAGCGATCTGGACCACGAGCTAGCGATGCTGCAGGTCAACGTCGTGGCCCTTTCCGAACTGACGCGGCGTCTCCTGCCGGGGATGGTGTCACGGCGGCGCGGCCGCATCCTCAATCTGGCCTCGACGGCGGCGTTCCAGCCAGGGCCGTTGATGGCGGTCTATTACGCGACGAAAGCCTACGTCCTCTCGTTCTCGAACGCGATCGCCAACGAGCTGCGCGGCTCCGGCGTGACGGTGACCGCGCTCTGCCCGGGACCGACGAAGACCGGTTTCGCCGAGCGCGCGTCACTGCAAGACTCAAAGCTGTTCCGGCGCGGCAACGTCATGGACGCCCGGACGGTGGCCGCCGCCGGCTACGCGGGGATGCGGGCCGGCAAAGCGACGGTGATCCCCGGCGCCCGCAACTGGGTCATGGCGGAAGCGGTGCGCTTTGCCCCGCGTGGCGTGGCGGCGAGCCTGGCCCGCGGGATGCAGGAGCGGACAGGGTAAAGCACCGTCTTCGCGTGGCCCCATTCTTGCCGTCTTTCCGTCGCGACCGTGGATCATCATCGCGACGGGGGAGGAGCAGATCGATGCCAGGTCCGAGCGATGTCCTGTCCCGCCGGTTGGCCTGGCCTGGAGCGATGCTGATAGGGCTGGTGCTGGCAACGGCCTGGTTGCCATCCGCGCTGGCCCAGAATGCGACACCGGCCGCGGACGGCGCGTCGCCGGTGGCGATGGCGTCGCCAGCGGCGCGGACGGCCGATTGCGCGATGCCGCTCGGATTGGCGCCGGGGAGTGCCTGCCTGGTCGTCATCCACGCCGCGGCGGGTACACCGGCCATCGACGTCCTCGTCGACGGCAAGACGGCGATCCAGGGGCTGGCGTTCGGGCAGGCATCCCCCTACATCGGGGTCCCGGCCGGCCAGCGACAGATCGAAGTGACTGCGGCGGGCGACGCGGCTGGGACGGCGCTCCTGTATCTGCCACTGCCACTGGAAGCGGGGATGGCCTACGAGGTCGCGGTCGTCGGGAAGGCGGATGCCCTGACCGCGGCGATCCTCAGCGACAACCTCGACCCTCTCATGGAGGACAGGGCGCGCATCCGCATTCTGCAAACGATTCCGGACGCGCCACCGGCCGACGTCGCCGTGGCCGGCGGCGAGACGATCTTCCCTGACGTCGAATACGGGTCCGCGACCGGCTACGCCGAGGTTCCGGCCGGGAGGACGCCGGTCGATTTGGAGGTCCGTGTCGCCGGCGGGGCGATTGCCTTCCCGATCCCGCGGGCGACCCTCGAACCGGGCATGGTCTACACCTTCTACGCCATCGGCCAGATCACCGATCCCGCCAGCCTCCGGGTGTTGCCGGTGCTGGCGCCGGCGAGCGGCTCCGTGGGGGCGGGAACGCCCGCGCCAACCCTCTCCGCCATTCCGCTGACCGCCGGTACGCCCGCCGCCGCGACGCCGGCGGCGTAGGGCGCGTGGCTCCGCCACTCCCCCGCTCGCCGCGGAACGCGCTGACCACCGACCGGCGGCGTGTTAGCCGACGCCGGGTTGCCGGTTTGATACCAACTTCGGTTAATTGGTTCGTGTTCGACGGTCATGCTGGGGCCGAACTCCCCTCTCCCGCGCATCGGGCGGGTGCCCTCTGGGCGGGGTTGGGCAAACGTAGGCTATGCCGATGCTATGTAATTATCCGGACTCCGTTTGCCTCCTCCCCTAGCCAGCGCCAGAAGGCCGGATTGAGACGTTCGTACACCCCGGCCATGGCCGGGGTGTCGAGACGAGCGAGGAGGTCCCGCGCCTCGACCGCTTCATCGGCGCGCTGGGCATAGTCGTGTCCGTGCAGCCAGGCGCCGAGGAGACGCCCCCAGCAGGCGGAGAATCGCGTCACGATTGCCCGCAACTGGACGGGGTCAAGATCGCGGACGCTGGCGGGCGGCCAGTCGCCGAGACGACGCGGCGGCCAGTCATCGGGGTCGAAGCCGGGAAACTCGCCGACGCCCTCCGGTTCCCCACCCGGATACCTGACGACGACAACCCGGGCGGGGGCGTAGAGTCCGCGCCGACCCTGATCGACCGCCAGGATCGCTAAGGGCACCTCGACCCGCCCCGGATACCCCAGCGAGGGGACCGGGAAGCGCGCCAGGCTGCCGGGGTGGTGCGGTCCATTACTGAGGGCGAAATCGACCGCGCGCCGCATTAGACCATCCAAGGCCGGGGACGGCTCGTCAGTCCGCGGCGTGGGGTCATGCTGGTTCGCGAACGACGTGATGTCGAAGCGAACCATCGCGTCGCCGTCCCCCGACGAGCGCAGGCCGACGTGGTCCTCCGTCCTCTCGCCGGCGGCAACGCGTAGCCGCGACGAGACCTGCCAGCGCCCCGCCGGTGGTGGATAGGCGAGGAGGTACGCCTCCGCTTCGTCCGGGGTATCGACGCGAACCGTCGCCACGGCGCGCCGGAGAAACGCCCCGCCGTCCGCGCGATCAGGCATCCGCCGTCCGATCCACGCCCGGAGGCTCCACCGGCGGAGTCGCGGTCGTGGCGAGATCGGCGTCCGGCGCGTCCTGGGCGCGGCGGTTCAACCGGCCGAGCCGGACGAGGGCATCGAGCTGGCGGAGAAACGTGGGCGCGTCCGGAATGTCGAGGCGACTCTGCATCGCCCGGGTCAGACGCAGCATCCCGGCCGCTGGATCGTAGGCGAAACCATACCGCTGCTGGGCCGCGTCCGGCACGACGGCGGAGAGGTCCAACCAATCGACGTCCAGGCGTCGCTCCAGCTCCGCGCCTCCCTCAAACGCGCGGGCGGGGTGCGGTTGCCCTTTGACCGGCAGCGACGACCATTCCCAGGCGTCGCCACCGGCCGCGTCGACGATCTCGACCCGGAAGACCCGCCCGATGCCACCGGCCCCGTTCGCGACGCGGCCGAACACGAGGTGACGTTCGTATCGCCCGGTGACGAGCGCTTCCTCGATGTCCGCCTCGCCAGCAATCGCCCCGGCCAGGGGAGCGAGCCGGGCGGCGAGGTCTCGCTTCGCCCGCCGGTTGAACGCCACCGCCAGGTACGCCGTCGCCGCCAGCGCCAAGCCGGCGATGAGGCACATGGCCAATGTCGTCGCCAGGTACGGATTCACGCGCCAACGCCTCCTTACCGACCGCCCGGCCCCTCGCGGCCACTCTAGCAAACGGTCCCGGCCGGCGCCTAGCCACGAGCTCATGTCAGGCGACAGCGGCGGGAGCGGGTGGACCCGTAGAATGGACCCTGGCGCCGACAGGACGCCGGCTTCCGTGCGCGCCGGCCGGGACCCGGACGGTGAGGGGGGAGCGTGGATCCGAAGCAGATCGTCGCCGCTGGGTACGACCAACGGGGCGGGACGGACGATGTCTGGGCGCGACGCGGCCGGATCGAGGAGCGCGCCCGCTATCAGCAGGTACTCCTCGATCGTTTGCCCGAGGGGGCGGCCGTGCTCGACCTCGGTTGCGGCAGCGGGGCGAGGAAACCGGGTCAGGGGTCATCGCGCGGCGAGCGCGGCGTCACGAAGCGGTAGGGGAGGGCGCATGCGCCGCCGTTGGTCATGGCACCTGGGGTTGGGTCGCGAGCTGGGCAACATCTTCTGGGCGATGATCGGCGTCGAGGCCGCGTTCGGCGCCTATATGGGGATCTGGCCGCTCTGGATCGAGGCGCTCGGCGCGCCGGTCGCCATCGTCGGGTTAGTTCTCGGCTCCTCCGGCTTCCTCCGGCTGGCGACCCTCGCCCCCTCGGCCGCCCTCGCCGAGCGCTTTGGCACCCGCCGTCTGATCATCCTCGCCCGGAGCGTTGCTGGTCTCGGTATGCTCAGCGCCGCCCTGGCGACGCACTGGACGCAGCTCTTTATCATGGTCGCCGGGGCGGCCGTCGGCGAGCTCGCCTTCCCCTTGACCCAAGCCCATGTCTCGGCCCACGCCGGCGCCCAGCGCGTTCGCGCCTTCACCCTCGTCTTCAACGTCGGCCCCTCCGTCGCCTTCGGTCTCTCGCCGCTGATCGCTGGCGCCCTGGTCGCCGCCTACGGTATGCGGGCGGCGTTCGTCTTCGCCGCCGGGTGTACCGCGCTGTCGATCGTCTTCTTCAGCCGGATCGCGCCGACGCCGGTTCCGGCCGCGACCGCGCCCGGCGCTGCCCCGGCGCCCCGCTCGACCTACCGTGAGACGCTGGCCGACCGCCCGGTGCGGACCCTGGTCACCCTCCAGTTCGTGACGATCTTCGTGATGGCCCTCGGCCTCTCCTTCGTCCCCAACTTCCTGGCCGACCAACGGGGGTTAGCGCCGGCCACGATCACCGCGCTCGGGGCGGCGGGGGCCTTCGGCTCGTTCCTCTTCGGTCTGGCGGTCACCCGTGTCGTTCGCCTGCAGCGGGCGCCGTTCGCCGGGATCGCGCTGGCGACTATCTTCGTGGCGACGACGCTGACCACCTTCGCCACGGCCCACGCCTTCTGGCTGATCGCGCTCGCCTTCTTTCCCCGCGGCGGTTTCTTCTCAGCCTGGTCCCTCTTCGTCGCCGCCCTCGGTGATATCGTCGACGAGCGGCATCGCGGCCGCTCCTTCGCCCTGAGCGAGATGCTGGGCGGGGCGGCCTACTCCTTCGCCCCGATCCTGGCCGGTGCCCTCTACACCGTCCGTCCGGTCTTCCCCCTGGTCACCTCTGTCGCCGCGATCGCCTGCCTCCTCCCGATCCTCCTCCGTGCCCAACGCGGCATGACCGACCGCCGCACGCGCCTGGCGGTCGCGCAGGTGGAGGCGGAGCCGGCGTGACGGATGGGAAGGCGATGCCACGCGGGCGTTCGCCGCTTGGTGACAAGCCGCATCGACAAGAAGGAATCTGGGAATGACTGGAGCGCACATCTCCAAGAATCGGATCGTCTCGGACCCGGCGATCATGGCCGGCAAGCCCGTGGTCAAGGGAACGCGGATTCCGGCCAGGCTCGTCCTCGCCAACCTGGCCGAGAACCTCGACCTCGGAGCGTTGTCTGCCGCCGCCTATCCACGGCTGACGGAGGATGACGTCAAAGCCGTCCTGGCGTACGCTCGGGCCATCGTGGAAGGCGAGGAAAGTTAGATCATGCCCCACCGCCTCAGCCGCCGGTCGCTGGTCCGGGCCGCGCTCGCGGTGCCCGTCGCGGCGCGAATGCGTCAGGTCAGGGCTGAGAGCGCGCCGGCGCCGTTTGCCTATCCGATTGGAGTGCCCGGTGAGACGCCCGGCAATGGCTTTCTGATCCGGGTCGGTTACGCCTGCGAAAACCTGCCGTCGTTCCCAGGGTGGTGGCACACCGGCGAGTACTTTGGACGTTCCCGGCCGCCGGTTGATGCCGCCCCGTCGTCGAGGTACTCCGTGTCGTAGATCGGCTCGTCGCCGCCGCCCGTGAAGTCGGGATTCCAGACGTGGTTGAGCAGGCGACCGTCCGGGCCAACATAGCCGACGCCCGAAACGGGCCGTCCGCCGGGCTCGGCGTCGAAGGCGAAGACCAGGAGCCACCGGGGCGCGTGATCGGCCGGGTAGAGGTACACCGTCGCGCCCAAGTCCTTCAGGACGCGCCGCCGCTCGGCGTAGCTCAGGTCGGAGAGGTCGGTCGGGGCTTGACCAATCAGGGCGACGGCGCGCTCGACGTTGGCCCGGCGGCGCTCCGCGAAGCCGACCCGATCGGCGACGACTTCCCGCTCGTTGGTCGCGTCTGCGAAATCGTCGGCGAGCCGCTTCAGTTCCGCCCGGATGAGGGTCGCCGTGCCGTCGTCATCGACGAGCCCGAGTTGCTTGACGTAGCGGGCACGGGCGGCGTCGATCTCCGCGATCTGCTTGTCGAGGGCGACGAGCATCGCGCCGGGAAGGTCGGGATCGTCGCCCGTCTGCCGGATGCGCTCGATCAGCCCGGCGGCCCGGCGCGGGTTGCGCCGCAGGGCTTCTACCCATCCCCAAATCGCCGCGTCGATCTTGTCCATCTGGATCGACGCCGACCGGCAGCCGTGGCGCTTGCCGTCCATCCTTTGATGCTGATAGGAAGCGCCGCCCTTGCCGGTCGTGTTCACGCCGAGCGCGTTCCCGCACCTCGGGCAGCGGATCAGCCCACGCCTCAGGAGCCCGATTTCGGGATCGCGGTCGGGCCGGCACGAACTGTCCCGCTTGTCGAGCGCGTTACGCTCTAGCCGAATCCGCACGCGGGCGAAGAGGTCCGGCTCGATGGCGACCGGGAAGACCCCATCGGGCAGCCTGATCGCCGTATCGATGGCGTCGCCATCGCCGTCCCGCTTCTCGCGCCGAGTCCGTTTGGTCGATCCGTCCGGCAGCCGCTCGATCTTGACGCAGTACTGCCACCCTTCGCCGACGTAGGCGCGGTTCGTCAGGATGTGGCGGGCACTCGCGGCCGTCCACAAGACCCGCTGACCCAGCTTGCGGCGCTTGTCTGGTCGGTGGCCGTAGGGCGTGGGAACGTCGGCGGCGTTCAGCATCCGGGCGATGGCGCTGATCGGTTCGCCGGCGTCGGCCAGGGCGAACATCTTGCGGAGCCACGGATAGGACGCCGGATCGATTTCGTACTTCGCCTTGACGGTCCCTTTCAGCGGTTCGCCCCGCTCGTCGAAGAGCGGAGCCGCAAAGCGCAGTCCGAACGGCGGTTGACCGCGACCAAAGGGCTTGCCGCTCTTGACCTTCGCCAGCAGCCCGCGACTTGTCGCCTCTAGGATCGCGTCGTAGTGCTTCTTCGCGGCGTAGCCCATGAACGTGAGGAACATCCGCCCCTCTTCCGATTGGTCCAGTTCCCCCCGCGCAAGCTCCAACTCGACGCCGTTCTGAGCGAAGAGGGTCACGAAATACCCGATGTGGGCCGAGCCGCCACGGGTCAGCCGGTCCGCGACGTAGACGACGACCTTCTCGACCTTGCGGGCGACGACGAGCTTCATCAACTCGTCGAGTTCGGGCCGATTGATCCGAGAGCCGGTGTAGTCCTCTTGGAAGACCGCGACGACTTCGTAGCTCTTGCGCTCGGCATGGGCGCGGCAGGCGGCGATCTGCGTCGGGATGGACCAGTTCTCGCGCTGCTCGTCTCGGCTGACGCGGGCGTAAATCGCCGCCTTCATCGGTCACCCCCCTCTCCCTCATCGTCTCGCCGCCACTGACCCTGACCATCGACGAACCAGTGTCCGCCGGTGGCCACGAGGTAGCCCGGCAGCCCCTCGAATCGCGGGCCGTTCTCGTATCTGTGCTGCGTCGCCGGTGTGCATTCCCCGATGTGGCGCGGGCCGTTCTTCCCGGTCGGGTCGAACGGTGGGCAGGTGTAGCGGTCGGTCACAGGTCTTCGCCTTCCTGCGGGTCATCGCCGGGATGCTGGACTCCCAGCGATGCCCACAGGCCGGCGGTCTGCTCGATGATATCCGGGTCGAATCGTCGGTAGCCGCTCGGCAGTTTGACGAACGGGACGATGCCCTTGTCCGCGTACCCGCGCAGCGTCGAGGGCGATATGCCGAGCCGTTCCGCCGCTTGGCCAATGGTGAGGAGCCGTTTCCTCTTCTTCTCCACGTTTCCTCCTTCTGACTCCGCCAAAGTATACACGAGAGTATTTATCTTGCAAAGTCTACATACTCGTAGTAATCTTGCATGCAGTCGGGTAGCAGGGAGCCGCCCGGATCGAGAGAGGAACGAACATGCGGATCACAGACGAGACCGTCATCGACCTGACCGTTCCCGCCGCCCAAGGCGACGGCTACTTCGGCCGCTGTCCCTCCTGTGGGAGCCCCGGCGTCCATGGTTTCGAGTTCCGGGAGAACTGGATGCACTGCCACACCCACAAGGTCAAGTGGTGCGTCGGTTCCGGGCTCTTCTCGAATCCGAACGCGGGACCGGACGACGATTGGAAGGGCGCCGACCCTGATCCCGCGTACGCCGGCTACCGCGTGATCGACTCCAGCGAAGCTGTGTTCGGGTAGAGGGAGACCCCAAACCAACCGATCCGGCGACGGCCGCGAGGATGACTCGCGGCCGTTTCGCTGTGTATCGGGGCATGCCCGAGAAACGACGCGCTAGGATCGCCTGAGAGCGTTTCGTCCGGGGTAGGGTCCGGGTCAGTGGTCGGGTTCGGGGTCTGCGTGGCGTGGCGGGGTTCAGGATGCGCGAGAGGGGCATCGCCGCATCGGCGAAACGAACGGGCGTGCTACACTACGGGTTACGAGTGTACGGACACACCTACAGTGAGAAGTAGACGACAGGGAAAATATGATGGACTGGGGTTCCTCAGCATGGTTCTGGCAAACCTTGGTTGGCGTGCTTCTCGGTGCGGCCATCACATGGTTCTTTTCGCGCCGTGGGTCGAAGGAGTTACAGGACGAGGCACAGGCGCTAAGGGCCGAGAGCGAATGGACGCGAGCACTTCTAGTAGTCACGCTTCGTGCCTTGGAAGGGGCTGGTGTTATCGATCCGCTTGCACGGGACGAAGCTGGCAACATCACCGGCATTTCCCATCCGCTCAGCATCATGCTCGGCGGCAAGAGCGGCATCCAAATCAAGGAAGAGGTTGTCGAGTCCACGCCGGCCGATGGACGGGATCGCGGGAGCAATGAATCCCGAGCATAAGAGGACGACCACATGCCCGGATGGCTCGGGACGCTGCTCGTAGATGGCGTCGGCGTGTTCATTGGCGCCGCGCTAGGCGCACTCTTTGGCTACCTGCTGAGCATGTACCAGTCGGACCAAGAGACAAAGGCAAGGCGTGACGAGCTAATCAGCCTACTTAGCCACCAGTTTTTGGTGCTTGAGGACGACATCCCGCCGTTTGATCCTCGCATCGGCCGCTACCTCGACCCGCTCTATGTAAGCGCTGTCGATGGTCTGTTGGACGGCCGAACGCTAGAGTACCGGTTCGATTCCCACCTTATTCGGGGACTCGATCTCCCACGGCTAAGCATCCTTAGATACAACGAATACTGCATTGATTTCAACAGAACTCTGACGAATTTGGAAATAGACGTGGATAATCGCGGTCGATCCTATGCCTATGCCACTCAAAAATATCACACTGTTATCACCTGCAAAGAAGGAGTGCTGACATTCCTCGCGATGCCAAAGGACGAGCCGCCACCCTCGGGCCTGAGAGCGCGATGGCAGCGGCTGCGCTCACGGGGACGCTGACCAAGGTACAGTTAGTGGCCGCCCTCACGCACCACAACCGCCTCGAAACGATCGGAGAAACACGATCATGAAGACGCTGGGGCTGGCCCTCTCTCTCCTGACGGTCGCGGTCGTTGCCGTCCTGGCGTTCGCCGTGGGCATTCAGTACCGAGGGCCGGGGAGCGTCGAGGCGATGTCGCCCCCATGGGCGGCCGGGTGTGGCCCAGTGGTCTGTCACACGTCGAATGTTGGGTACAGGCGCTTGAGTTTGATGCGGGCGTCGGCGGTGGTGAAGTGCCAATCGGTCGCGGAGCCGGCGGCGTTGCGGCGGTCGGCCCAGGCCGTGACCGCGTGGTTCATGGCGTCGCGGTCCGGGATGCGCGGGGCGAGGCACTGGCGCTGGAGCACGGCCAGTTCCAACTCGGCCGCGTTCAGCCAGCTGCCGTGCTTGGGGGGGTGGTGGATCTCCAGCTTGTCCACGAGGCGCTTGGCCTCCGTCGGCGGGAAGGCCGCGTACAGCGAGGCCGGCGAATGGGTGTTCAACTGGTCCAGGACCAGCACGATCCGGTCGGCCTCGGGGTCGTGGACGTCCACCAGGTCCTTGATGCAGGCGGCGAAAGCGAGCCGGGTCCGCTGTTGGCTGACCCGGACCGCGCGCCAGCCGCGCAACGGCTCGGTCACCAAGAACAGGTTGGCGACCCCGCCCCGGACGTACTCCGGATCGTGACGGGCGGCCCGGCGCGGCGGGGAGCGGCGGGCGGCTGTCCGCCAGCAATTGGCGGCTGGTTTCGGCGAGGCAGACGACCGGACGCGCCGGGTCGAACGGTCGCTCGTAGACGGCAAGCACGTCTTCCAGCGACCAGACGAAGGCGGGGTCGGCGGTCGGGGCCAAACACCACGGCTCGCTCAGCCACGGCTTGAGCTCGTTTTTTTGCGCGTGCGGCGCACGGTGTCGTAGGAGACGGTCTCCACCACCTCGAGCCGGACCAGTTCGTCGGCGAGCAAGCGCAGGCTCCAGCGGGCTTGCCCGGCGGGGGTTTCGGCGCAAGCGAGCGCCACGAGGTGCGCCTCTTGCCGGCCGTCCAGGCGCCGCGCGTAGACCCGGTCGGGGCGCTTGCGCGCCAGCGTGGCGTCCAGTCCGTCCGCCACGAACTGGCGCCGAATCCGCTGGACGGTGCCCGGATGGACCTCGAGCGCGCCGGCGATCGCTTGGTCCGACCAGCCGGGACCGCCCGCCCCGTGGTCGGCCTTGAGCAAAATGCGGGCGCGCGTCAACTGCCGGGCCGGCGCGGTTCCGGAGCCAACCAGCGTCCGGAGCCGGGCGCGTTGCCCGTCGTCGAGCAGAACACGATAGGGATACGCCATGGCGGGGAACCTCCGCGAACCGAACACGAACCGGCCCCGTCCCCAGCAAGATCCCAGCCACTCACAATTCAGCCGTGACAGACCACTAGCGAGGAATCGACCGCATTCAATCGGTCTTTCGTCCTAGGACCTTGGTCGCCCCGGCGCCGGGGCGATGGTCGCGGGGCGGCTGGAAGCTGGCCGCGGTGCCGTCTCTCGATTGCCGTTCGGGACCCGCTGGCGGTGGGCGCGAACGGTCACCGCGACGTCCGTGGGCTGGCGTCAGCGGCCGGCGAGGGCGGCCAGTGCCCGGTCGACGGCTTCGGTTGGGGTGGTCGCGACGAGGGGCGGGGGGCCGTGCCGCTCGATGATGGAGCGGGCTTCACTTGTGGTCAGGCTGGGCGCCCAGCCGCCGAGGAGGACGACGGGCCGGCCGAGGCGGAGACCGAGGGCGATCTCGGAGAGAGTGCCGAAGCCGCCGCCGACGGCGATCAGGGCCTGGCCGGTGGCGTCGACGCCGACCGCGCCGTTGACGGTCTTGATCCCGCTGGCGAGGGAAGTGGCGGCGGCGGCCGAGTCGGTGATGAATGTCGCCGGGTCGACCGAGTCGGTACCCATCTCTCCGGCATAGGGGAGCGTGTCCATGACGAGGCTGTCATAGGCGCCGACGGTCAGGAGTTGGCCCGCATTGCGCTGGGCCTCTCCCATCCCGTCGCCCAAGAAGACGACGACGTTCTTCGCCCCACCGCTCCCCTGTTGGGTGCTGACCCCAGGCGCGGCGAGCGCCGGCGCGGCGACGCCCAGGCCGAGCGCCAAGAGCGCGACGGCGGCAATTGAGTTTACGGACTTGCGACCAGCCACCGGTGGGTGCCCTCCCGCGCCGCGTGGCGCCCCAAAACGGTTAGGGATCGGAGTTGACTCCCCGACACCTCTTTTTAGCTCGCGCGGCGCGCGGCATGGTTAGCCCGGCGTTAGGCTCTCGTCGGCGTGAGACAGCGCGGTGAGGTGGAGTCAGCCGCCTTGTCCCATGCGTTCCTTTTCGCCGCGCCCGGCTAGTCCATCTCGACGTCCTTGAAAATGAGCGTGTTGCGGTCCAGGTCGAGGCTGATCTGGCCGCTCTCCTGGATGAGCTCGAGGATTTGGTCGGCGTCGTCCTCGCTGAGCGACCAGAGGCGCTCCTCCGCACCGTTGTCGAGGACGAACTGGTACACATACGTGCAGGCTTCGCCGGGCTCACCCTGCGTGACCGTGGCGTGGAGCTGGGTCACCTTACGGACCTGAATCCGCGGCTCGGGTTGCTGGGACATCGGTTGTTTCCTCCTCTTGGTCGCACGGCATCAAGGAGACCTCTCTCTGCCGACGCCCGGCGCCACTCGGCGCCGGTCCGGTCATGATAGAATGTCACGGCTGTTTCTTGCAACGTTAGTGACATTCTAGCGGGTGAGGCGAGATGGAGGGTGAGGCGAGACAAGATTGGCTGCTCTTCATCTACCGGGTGCCGCAGGAGCCGGCCGCGCGTCGGACCTACGTCTGGCGCCAGCTTAAGCAACTGGGAGCCGTCTACCTCCAGCAGGCCGCGGCCGTCCTCCCGGACCGACCCGCGTCACGGGCGGCGCTGGAGGCGCTCGCTGTCCGCGTCCGCGAGTTCGAGGGGGAAATCTCGCTGCTCGCGACCTCCTCGTCTGACGCCGTCTGGGAGCGGGAGACCATCGGGCGATTTAACGAGGCCCGGGACGCCGAGTACGCCGAGCTGATCGAGAACGTCGAGCGCTTTGAGGACGAGATCGCGCGCGAGAGCCGGCGCGGGAAGTTCACCTTCGCCGAGCTGGAGGACCTTGAGGCCGACTGGGAGAAGCTGCAGCGCTGGCAGGAGCGCATCACCACTCGGGACTTTTTTCGGGCGCCGGGCGGTGATGCGGCAACGAATTCGCTGGCGCGCGGTCGGACCGCTCTCGACGAATTCACCGCCCGCGTCTATGCCCACGAGGACCCCCAAGCGACAGCCGACGGAGGAGCACATGGGCCGGCCTGATACCCTCCTGAGGGTTGAACCACCCGTCGTGACTCCCGCTCGCGCCGTCGTCCGCTCCTGGTGGAGCCTGCCGGCCGCGGCTGTGCTGGAGCGGCTTCATACGACCGAGCGCGGGCTGAGCAGCACCGATGCCGCCAGCCGCCTCGCCGCGGCCGGGCCGAACCGACCGGCGCCACCAGAGGAGGAGGCGTGGTACTCGGATCTGCTGGAGGAGCTCGCCGAGCCGACGATCCTCCTACTGCTGGCGGTCGGCGTCCTCTACGCTCTCTTCGGCGACCGCCGCGACGCCGCCACCATCGTCGTGGTCATCCTCATCACCATCGCCGCCGAGCTCGTCACTGAGCGACGCGCCGAGCGGGCGATCGCCGCGCTCGCGTCGCTGCGCGTCCCACAGGCGCCTGTGAGGCGCGATGGGCAGGTCGTCGCGCTGCCAACGGAGGCGATCGTGCCGGGCGACGTCGTCCTGCTTGAAGCCGGCGAGCGGGTGCCGGCGGACGCCCGACTCTTAGCGTCAAGCGCCCTCGCCGCCGACGAATCGCCATTGACCGGCGAATCGGCCCCGGTAACCAAGGCCGCGGACGCCGAGATTCGGTCCGAGGCCGCCCTCGCCGAGCACGCCACCATGGTCTATGCCGGGACGAGCATCACCCGCGGCCGCGGCACAGCGGTGGTGGTCGCGACCGGAACGACGACCGAGCTGGCGCGTATCGCCCAGTTGGTCGCCGAGGTCGAGCCCGTCGCGACCCCCCTGCAACGGGAGCTGCGCCGCCTCTCGGGGGCGCTCGTCTGGGTGGCACTGGGGGCCAGCCTGCTGGTGCCAGCGCTGCTCCTCGGCGTCGCCCACCAACCGTGGCGGGACGCACTGCTGACCGGCCTGACCCTCGCCTTCGCGACCATCCCGGAAGAATTGCCGCTCCTGATCACCGCGGTGCTGGCGCTCGGCTCGTTTCGGCTGGCGCGCCGGCACGCGGTCGTGAAGTCCTTGCGGGCGGCCGAGGCGCTCGGCTCCGTCTCCGTCCTCGTCAGCGACAAGACCGGCACCCTGACCGAGAATCGGATGGCAATCGACATGGTGGTCGGGGCCGACGGGTTGCGCTACCCAGTGGTCCCAGACAACCGGCGGGCCGAGCGGGCGATCCGCATCGGACTCCTGGCCAACGACGCCGTCTCCGCCGAGCGAGGCGACCCGACCGATCGGGCCTTCTTCGCCGCCGCCTCGCGCCTCGGTCTCGATCCCGAGCGGGAGCGACAGGTCGCCAGTATCCAGGCGGCCTTTCCCTTTTCCGACGCGTTCCGCTCGGTGGCGGTCCGCTCCCGCCGCGGCGAGGCACGGATCGCGGTCAAGGGCGCGCCCGAGGCGGTGCTGGGCCGGTGCACGCGAGAGCTGCTGCCGGACGGCGAGACCGGCCTGGAGCCGGCTGGGCGGGCCCATCTCCTGCGGCTCGCGGAAGAGCTTGCCACCCAGGGCTATCGCGTTCTCGCCACGGCCGACCGGCGCGACGACCTGGGCGCGGACGCGTCGCGCGCGGAGGTTGAAGCCGATCTCACCTTTGTCGCCTTCGTCGCACTCGAAGATCCGGTTCGGGCCGGTGCGCGGGACGCCGTCGCCGACTTGGCGGCGGCGGGCGTGCGGCTGGTGATGATCACGGGCGACCACCCGGCCACGGCCGCGGCGGTCGGGCGGCAACTCGGCCTGGCTGAGTCTGTACCCGTGCTCGGCTCGGACCTCTCAGGGATCGATGGCGGCGACGGCCGGAGGCTGGCGGCCTTTGTGGCACACCATCCGGTCGTGGCGCGGGCGACGCCGGAACAGAAATTCCTGATCGTCCAGGCGATCGAAGCGGCAGGAGAACGCGTTGCGGTGACCGGCGACGGGATCAACGACGCTCCCGCCCTGGCTCGGGCCACCGTCGGGGTCGCGATGGGCCGGGCCGGCACCGATGTCGCCCGCGAAGCGGCCGACTTGATCCTCGCCGACGACAACATTGCCACGGTCGTTGTCGCCATGCGCGAGGCGCGGCACCTCTACGACAACCTGCGCAAGGCGATCCGCTTTTACCTCGCCGTCAAGGTGGCTCTGATTCTCGCGACCGCGCTACCTGCCTTGGTTGGCGTCCCGATCCCGTTCGCGCCGGTCCAAATCATCGTCCTTGAGCTGCTGATGGACCTCGGCGCGTCGGTGAGCTTCGTGGCCGAGCCGGCTGAGGGCGACGTCATGCGCCGACCGCCGCGCGACCCGCGGGTGCGCTTCCTCGACCGCGCTGTGGTCACCATGATCCTGCTCGGTGGGCTCAGTCTCGCCGCGGCGGTCCTGGCGGTCTACGCCTGGGGGCGTCAGACCGGCCTCGACCTGGCGCAAGCGCGGACGGCGGCGTTTGCCACCTGGCTCGTTGGGCACGTGCTCCTCGCGCTCGTCTTCCGCAGCGAGCGGGAGCCGTTGGCGCGCCTTGGGCCGTTCAGCAATCGTGTCGCCCTGGGCTGGATGACGGCGGCGGTAGCAGTCGCGGTTCTGGCCGCGACTATCCCATTCCTGCGGGACGCGTTGCGCACGGCGGCGATCCCTCGGGACGTGTGGCTGGCGGTCGTCCTCGTTCCCTTGGCGACGATGCTATGGATCGAGATCGTGAAGTGGTGGCGCTGGCGGCGGACCGACGCCCGAGCATCGTATCGAGTGGAAAGAGGTGAGACGCCATGAAGTGTCCTATCGACGGAACCGAGCTTCGCATGGCGGAGCGCCAGGGCATCGAGATCGACTACTGCCCGCAGTGCCGAGGGGTCTGGTTGGACCGCGGGGAGCTCGACAAGATCGCCGAGCGCTCGGCGGGGACGCCGTACGCCGACAACCCGCAGGACTACGGCGACGAGGATCGCTCGCCACGGGACGCTCCCCGGGATCCCACGTCTGGTCGGCCGCGCCGCCGGCGGTCGCTGCTCGAGGACCTGCTTGACTTTGGCTAGGAGACCCGGGTCGTTTTCAGGCGCCCAAATCGGCTGGTCACCGGCGACGCGATAACGGGGACCATGCGATGCGACGACGGCACCACTCGGGGAGGGGGAAGGGACGACGCGATCGTGACCACATGGGGTGAACGGGCCAAGCGCGTAGGGATGAGCCGCCGATGAAACTGCTGGTACCACTTGCCATCGCCACGTGCCTGCTTGGGCTGGCGACACTCCTGCTGCTCGTAGTCGGCGTGGTTTGGTGGCGGCGACCGCCGGGGCGCCGGTCGTCGGGCCAGAGTCGCACCGCCGCGGCGGCGTTCCTTCGACAGCATGCGACCGATCCCCGCCTGCCGGAACGGCTGCGCCGCCTGGCGACTGATTCCCGCACACCATCCGGGGTGCGGGTTCTCCTCTCCGGTCTCGCCCGCTACCTCGCCGACCCCATTGTCCTCGTGCCGAGCTACGTGCCCGTGCTCGGTGGGTTGGACGAGGCGGTCATCGGGTCCGTGCTCCTCTGGTTCGCGTGGCGGCGCCTGCCGGCGGATCTCTGGGCCGAGCACTTCCCCGCGCCCACCGCACCGCGCCAGGGCAGTCGGCTCGCCGAAGCGCTGCGCCGCGATGCCGCCGCCGGGCGACACGATGCGCTCCTGCGTCGTCTCGACCGGGAACTGCCCGACTGGCCGGTGGCCTCCACGCTCGTCGAGGTCACCCGTGAGGTTCTGGAGTTGGAACGCAACGTGGCGACCGCCCGCGCCGCCGGCATCCCGGACGCCGTCACGAGCCGGCTCACCGAGGAGGCCGCAGTGGCCACCAGGGCGCTCTGGGCGCGGGCCGACCGCATCGCGGCCGCCGCTGCCTACCGGATCGACACGCCTCGACTGCGGGAGGAGCTGGCTCGGGAGGACGAGCAGTTGGTCCGGCTCCGCCACGCGATCCGGGAAGCCCGCGCCGGGCTGGCCGAGCTGACGCTGGGGGGTGGCGAGGAACGTGACGCGTTCCGGCGGGCGGAGCGGCGGTTCGCGGCGCTCGCGGCCACAGCGCGTGAGCTCCAGGAACTCAACCAGGGAGCGACCCTGTGACCGTCACCGCGAGGAAAACGACCGGAGCGGCGATGAGTGGTCCCCTAGCCCCCCTGGCCGAATGGGTGACCAACGTGGTCGAGTCCCTCGGCTACGTCGGCGTGGCCTGCCTGATTGCCCTGGAAAACCTCTTCCCGCCGATTCCCTCCGAGCTGATCCTCCCCCTCGCCGGCTTCCTGACCGGCCAGGGGCGATTCTCGTTGCCGGCCGTCGTGGCGGCCGCGACGGCCGGATCGGTCGTCGGCGCGCTCCTCCTCTACGGGCTCGGGGCCTGGCTCGGGGAGCAGCGGCTGCGCGGCTTGGTGGGCCGCTTCGGCGGCATCCTGACGCTGCGCGAGGCGGACATCGATCGGGCCGACGCCTGGTTCGACCGTCATGGTGGAACGGCGGTCCTGATCGGTCGCCTCGTCCCGGTGGTACGCAGCCTGATCTCGATCCCGGCCGGCTTGCGCCGCATGCCGCTGGGTCGATTCGTCCTCTACACGGCGGTCGGCAGCAGTCTCTGGAACGGCCTGCTGATCGGTCTCGGCTGGGCGCTCGGCGAGCGCTGGCAGCAGGTCAACCAGTACGGACGGTACCTCGAGTACGGCGTGCTCGTCCTGCTGGTCGCGGCGATCGCCTGGTTCCTCCATCGCCGCGCGTCGGGACCATCATGAGCACCCACCCCCGCTGTGGCGCCTCGGTTCGACCTGGCCGCCGTCGAACCGACGGCCACTCGCGTCTTGGCGACTGGCGCGGTAACGCCATGCGGCAAGCGAGGAGCTGACCACGCGTGATTGCGACCGCCATCCTCTTCGTTTCCTTGGGACTCGATACCCTCGCCGTGGCCATGGGCCTCGGCCTCGCGGGGCTCCCCCGCGCCCGGTGGTTGCGGCTTGGGTTCATCTTGGCCGGGTTTGAGGGTTTGATGCCCATCGCTGGCCTCCTGATTGGCCAGCGCCTCGGTCCGACCTTGGGTGAACTGGCGACGTACCTGGCGGCGGGCATCCTCCTCCTCATCGGAGTCCTGGCCATCCGTGAGGCCCGCGGCGACGCGGCTCAGGCTGGCATACCCGGGCGTCCGGCGGAGTCCGAGGAGGAGCGGCCGCTCCTGTTGACGGGGCTCTCGGTGGGCCTCGACGAATTGGCCGTCGGCTTCTCCCTCGGCGTCCTGGGTGTGCCTCTAGGCCCGGCGCTCGGCTACATCGCCGTCCAGGCGTTTGCCCTCACCCTCGTCGGCCTGTTCCTCGGGGCGCGGTTGGGGGCGCGGATGGGCACCCGAGCGGAGCTCGCCTCGGGGATCATCCTCGTCCTGCTCGGAGTCGCGTTGGCCGTCAATGAGATAGCCGGCAGTCACGTAGTGTAGGGAGTCCAGGTGTCCGTGCGCCGAGACGGCGGCAATGAATCGCAATGGAGCGCGGTCCCACCAATCGCGCCCATCCGTGTGTCGAAGGGGTGTCACGCATGAACACGGTGTTCAAGGTCGATTGGAGCCAGGTCTTCGTTCCCGGCCGGCCAGTCGAGCTGATCTTGCGGGGGTCGCTGATGTACCTCGCGCTCTTCGCGCTCCTGCGCATCGTCCTCAAGCGCGAGGCGGGATCGGTCGGGATCACCGACCTGCTCGTGATCGTGCTCATCGCCGATGCCGCCCAGAACGCGCTGGCCGGCAACTACACGTCGCTCCCTGACGGGCTCCTCCTCGTCGGTACGATCGTCTTTTGGAGCTACGCGCTCGACTGGCTCGGCTACCGGTTTCCGCCCTTCCAGCGAGTCGTCCGGCCGCAGCCCCTACCATTAATCAAGGACGGGCGCCCGCTCCGTCACAATCTGCGCCACGAGTTGATCACCGAAGAGGAGTTGCTAAGCCAACTGCGGTTGCAAGGGTGCGACGACCTGACGATGGTGAAGACGGCCCACTTGGAGGGCGACGGCCGGATCAGCGTGGTACGGCGCGACGGGACGGAAACCGGTGGGGCACTGGAGCGCCAGTCCGGTTGAGCGACGGCGATCCGGCTCGCGAGCACCGAGCGCTCCTTGGCCGGTGGCCGATCAGTCAGTCCCATCGTCTATCGATGTTGTCCCCTGAGACGCTTGACCCCGGCACGAAGCATCATCAAACGGGCGTCGGTGTCCCGATAGCCCGCCGCCCCCGCGAACGCCGCGATCGCCAGCGCATAGTCGCCGGCGGCGGCCGCTCTCTCGGCCTGCGCGTAGGAGCGCGCCCGCGCCGTTTGCTCGGCCCGCTGATAGCTGATCCCCACGGCGAGCAACGCCACGAGCGGCGCGACAATGAGGGCGATGGCACGATACCGTCGCACCCCATCTGACCGCATCGATCTCCCGCCCGGCCCCGTCGCTGGCCGCTCGAGCCTCCCACCACAACTCCGGCAGGTGTGTGCGGCACCCGGATTGGCGACGGCGCAGACGGTGCAGAACATCGGTCGCCCTCCCAGGCCACCGCTGGCGAAAGCGCGCGGCGGCGATGGCCGCGTCGCACCCACGCCGAATCATAGGTCGCCGCGGGTTGCCGCGCGAGCCGCCCCCACCCGGCCTCGTCCGCCACCGGTGGGCACAGCATGACCCGGAGGTGTCGGTCCTCCACGGTCGCTCTGCCCGCTGCGATGACGAGGCCGGCGAGAGTGACCACGACACGACGGTACGTCGACGCGTAGTCGATCGGCCAAGCCGCTGCCACGAGTGCGGTCACAGATGGATCCGAAAGCGACGGTCAGGCTCGTTCAGGCCGCCGCTTTGCCGTCCACTGCATGCCCAGCCAGGAACCGCCTAAGCACCCCCAGCAGGCCGCGGTAACCGATCCGAATCGGGTGTGCTCACGTCAACGTCAGACCGGGCATGGCGCGAAGCAGTCCCCTTTAGCCAGGGTCGCTGGACAGCTCGTGCCGCATCCGGTGGCGCGGTTGATGCACACCGCACCCGGGACGTCGGGGTGAACGAACGCGCAATCCGCGTCGGTGGCGCAGCAACTGCCGATGCCCAGAAGCCCCGTGCAGCGCGTCTGACCCGCCATGGTGGTTTGGCAAAGGCAGTCTGAGGTGCCGTTGCAGGTCTTGGTTCGGTCGGCACACCAGTCGTCACCCGCCGCGCACGTTCCGCGCCCCGTCACGCAGGTCTTGGTCGCCCGGTTACCGCAGACGTTGCCCTCGTGGCAGCAGGCGCCTTTGCCGCATCGGCGGGCGGCCGGGGTCGCGGCGATGGGCTACACAGCCCTCAAGTTCGAACCCTTCGGTGACGCCTACCGATTCATCGATGGCGACGAGCTGCGGCGCTCTCTCGCGATCGTGGCGGCGGTGCGCGAGGCGGTTGGCGAGTCGGTCGACATCCTCATCGAGGGGCATGACCGCTTCTCCGTCTCGACGGCGATCGAGGTCGGGCGGGCGCTCGCCGAGTACCGCCCGTTCTGGTTCGAGACGCCGGTCATGTCAACCGAGGTGGCGGCGATGACCGAGGTGGCGCGGGCGGTGCCCGTCCGGATCGTCGGCGGGGAGCGATTTGCCCGCAAGACGGACTTCGCGCGCCTGCTTGGGACTGGCGTGATCGACGTCGTGCAGCCCGAGATCCTGCACTGCGGTGGCGTCTCCGGACTGACGAAGATCGCCGCGCTGGCCGAAGCGCATGAGGCGTTTGTCGCCCCGCACAATGCACAGAGTCCGTTCACCACGGTGGTCAACGCCCACGTCGGCGTCACCCTGCCGAACCTGCTGATCCAGGAGTGCTTCGACGACTTTCTCGTGGCGTGGAGCCGAGACATCATGACCGGAACTGTCCAGATCATCGACGGCTTTATCCACGCCCTGGACGGGCCAGGCTTCGGGGTGACGCTCGACGAGCCAGAGATGACCAAGTATCCGTACGCCGACCGCAACTTCCTGCGCCTCTTCGAAGGGGGATGGGAGCGACGTAAGCCTGGGGCGGCCTGAGAGACAGGAGGTGTCTCAACCAGCACCCACCGATCGGCTGCTGAGACCGGTCTCCGAGTTGGAGCTAAACACGGGCAGACCGACAACGGTTTCGTGGCTGACGCTGCAGTTGGCGGCGAGGTCACGGATGGCTACCTCCTACGCCAACGTCAGGGTCCGGTCACCGGTACCGGAGGCCTTGGCTTCGCCGCGCACCACCGCCGCCTTATGCCATGACCATAGGTCCGGAACGACGGTCCGCCGAGGAGCGAACGGTCCTCGCACGACGCGGCACCCTGATCGCTCTTGGGTCAGCTGGCGGACGCGCTCCGCCGAGACACCAAAGTCGGCGGCAACGTCCCGGAGGGTCCGGCCGCCGGCGACCGCAGACACGATGGCGTCGATCTGGGCCGGGGAGAGCTTGCCGGGACGCGGTTCCGTGTAGCGTGGAGTGGCCGTCAATGGTGCAGCCAGGACGACGGCATCGTCGGGGATTTGTCGGATCGGCGCGAGCGATCCCCGTCGATTCCGCCAATGCGTCAAACTAACGGACCCAGCGGACCTATCCGAATGCATGATGAAACCATGGCTTGCACTCCCTGCCGGTTAGGAGCGCGCAAGATTGGGGAACTCGGATCTCAGGATCGTCAGAATTTGCTCAACCACGTGCTTGGTGAGGGCGGCTCCCTTCTCGGCGGTAGCACCGTACGCCTGGTACAAGACGCCCGATGCGGGAACGAGTCCCGCGGGTTCCGGCCATACGGAATAGGCAGGCACCGGCCGATACTCATCGGATTCCTCTAGGCGGTCCGCAAGGACCAGCTCGGGCAGGAAATGCGCCATCAACGACGTTTCCGTCAGGCTGGCATGTTCTGCTTCCCAGCCTGGGAATCCTTCGGGGAATAGTTCATCGATGATCTCGGGGCCGACGTGCTCCCACCAGTTGATCAGGACGACCTTGGTCCCATCGTCCTGTCGACCGCGCAAGGCGAGGTCCACGCCCTCGCCGGCAAACGCCGTGTTCTCCATGTGGCCGTTAAGGATGACGATCGACCTTTGGTCTTGGCGAACGAGGTCCGCGACGAGATCGCGCGCGATGGCAGTTAGCGTCGCCCCATCGAAGCTGACCGTGCCGGGAAACCGGCCGCCGCCGCCGCTCCTCGGCTGCGACTTGTAGCCGTACCAAATCGGAGGCGCCACCAGTGCAGGGAACGCTCCCGCGACCGCGAGGGCCAGCTGGAACGGAAGCTGGCCGTCAACGCCGAGCGGCAGGTGATATCCATGCTGTTCGACGGCGCCGAAGGGCAGGATCACCACCGTCTGATTAATCCGATCCCGAAACTCGGGCCACGTCACATGGTCCATCCGGCGCGGGTCCCGGCTCGGCATCACATTCCTCCTCCGTTAGTCGTGGCGTCGCTGCAGAACCAGCTCTGCGGCAATAGTGAGGGTGATCGACGTCGCGAAGATGATGACGCCGATCGCGCTGACGGTCGGCGTGAGACCCGTCCGAATCATGGTCCAGATCTTGACCGGAAGCGTGACGTTGAAACCGGAGACGAACCACGCAAGGATGAACTCGTCAAACGACAGCGTGAACGTCACGAGCAACGCGGCAACGATTGCCGGGGCCGACAGCGGAAGGACCACCTCGAGAATGGAGCGCAGCGGCGAGGCCCCGAGGTCGCGCGCCGCCTCTCGGTAGCTCGTGGGAATGGCCGCGATCCGTGTCCGGATCATCACCATCGCCAGCGGAGCGGCAAAGACGGTATGGCTGATCCACACCGCTCCGAGTGATCGCGGGATGCCGAGGCTGTTGAAGTAGATGACGAAGCCAAGGCCGAGCAGGACCCACGGCACCGCGAGCGGCGAGATCATAGCCATGACGTAGGCGTCCTTCCCGGGGAAGCTGACGCGCGTCAGGCTATAAGCGCCGAGAAAACCGAGCGTGACGCTCGTCGTCGCCACAGCGAGCCCGATCAGCACGCTGCTCCTGACGGCGGGGAGGAGGTCCGGCGTTTGAGCGATGCCCCGATACCACTTGAGCGTAAAGCCCTTCCATGGCAAGCCGACAAACCGGTCGGCGTTGAACGACGACTCGACGGCCATGCCAATCGGCGTGAAGAGAAAGACGAAGAACAAGGCGAGGTAGCCCCCGAGGAGGACGGTCGGGACCCGCCGGCCCATGGTGCTCGCCATCGTTAGGCCCCCTCCTCCACCCGGGTCTGGACCCGGCTGAGTATGCCGACGACGACGAGGATCGTCCCCACCATAACCGCGGCGAAGGCAGCAGCGAGCGGGTAGTTAACGTCGTTCTGGATCGCATCGACCACAAGTTGGGGAAACACCCGCCGCGTCTGGCCGCCAAGGACCGCCGGCGACACGAAGTCCGCAAAGGCCAGTACGAAGATGAACATGACGCCAGTCACCAGCGCCCCGCGGGTAAGCGGCAGGATCACCTCAATGAACGCACGGAGGCGGCTCGCGCCAAGGTCCTGAGCGGCCTCCAAGAGGTGGCGGTCGATGGACTCCATCCGGGTGTACAAGGCCAACGCAAGCAACACGACGAGGAAATGGACGAGACCGATCCGGGTGGCCACGTGGGTGTATAAGAGCGTAATCGGTTGGTCACGCAGTCCGAGGCGCTGGAGGAGGTAGTTGACGAGTCCGGTGTTCGCGAGGACGAGTTGCCAGGCATAGGCGCGCACGAGGTAGTTCGTCCAGAACGGGATGATCATGGCGATCATGCAGAGCCGCTGCCACCGTCGCGGGACGACGAACGCGACGGCGTAGGCTGCAGGGTAAGCAAGGATCACGGAAATGACGACCGTCGTCACCGCCAGCCACAGCGACGTCAGGTACGCGTCGATGTAAATCCGGTTCCCGAAGACCTGGCGGTAGTTCGCCAGGGTCCAATCCGCAACGAGCTTGTAACGCTGCAGGACCCAAAAACTCGTGAGGAAGAGCAGCGCCGCTGGGACAAAGTAGAAAACGACTTGCCAGACCGTGAGCGGCAGCAGGCCAACGCCGGACAACAGGCGATTCTTGACAGCGCAGCGCATAGCTCAGGACGCCTCACCGGAGTCGCCGGTGGCACCATCGCGGGCCGGCCCGACGAGGCAGACATTGGCGGTACGCCAGCCAAGACGGACCTCGTCGCCGATGCCCACCGCGATTGCGTCGTTGGCGACGCCGACGAGACGAATCGAGCCGCTGGCCACGACGTACCGCGTTCTGGCACCCAGGTAGGAGCGTTCGATGACGCGACCAGTGAGCGGGCTTGCTCCCGGCGTGCCTAAGCTCAGGTCCTCGGGTCGAATGGCGATCAGGCAGGCACTTCCCTCGGTAAGACCGGGCGCTACCCGATCGAGGTCGACCACGGTGGTGCCGACATCACGGCTCCTGGCCTCCGCGCTGTCAGGGCCACGGCGGACGATGGTCGCCGGCAGCAGGTTGCATTCGCCCAGGAAGCGCGCCACGAACTCGGTCCGGGGCCGACGGTAGACGTCGTCTGGCGTGCCTGCCTGCTCGATCCGCCCGGACTGCATCACAACCAGCCGGTCGCTCATTGCCATGGCTTCCTCCTGGTCATGGGTGACGTAGAGGAAGGTCAGACCCAGCCCCCGTTGGAGCCGATGCAACTCACTCTGCATCTGCCGCCTAACGAGCGCGTCGAGCGCACCGAGTGGCTCATCGAGGAGCAGTACCTCGGGTTCGACGACGAGGGATCGAGCCAGGGCCACTCGTTGCCGTTGGCCGCCGCTCAATTGATGCGGTTTGCGATCCTCGAGGCCGCCAAGGTTGACCGTTTGCAGCCCGGTCTTAGCCCGCTGCCGCCGGAGAGCGGGCGCGACGCCGCGCATCTTCAATCCGAAGGCGACGTTCTCGAGGACAGTCATGTGCGGGAAGAGCGCATAGTCCTGGAACACGATGCTCGTCGGCCGCCGGTTGGGCGGGTCATTGGTGACATCCCGCCCTCTGATCCGAATCGAACCGTCGCTAGGAATCTCGAGGCCGCCGATCATCCGCAGTGTGGTCGTCTTTCCGCAACCGCTCGGGCCGAGCAAGCTCAAGAACTCGCCGCGGTGAACCGTGAGGTCGAGCCGATCGACAGCGACGACATGGCCGAACCGCTTGACCAGGCCCTGAACCTCGACCGCGATCTCTGCCACGAAATCCGGACTCCTGCCCCTACCGGCTCTTGAACTCGTCCCACACGCTCACCCACGGTTTTTCGTCTGCCGGCAACTTGCGCATCGCGATGTTGGCCAAGATCTCATCGATCTTGGCTGGATCGTCCATGCGTAACGCTTGGGCCTGCTCGGGGGACAGGTACTTGGCGGCGAGCTTGTTTGGCACCGTCGCATGGAACGCGTTCGCCCACGCCAGCTTGGCCTGCGCCTCCGGCGAGAGGATGTACTGCATGAACGCCTTGGCTGCGGCCGGATTCTGTGCCCCCTTCAGATGGACGACCGCCTCGGTCCAGCTCACGCCCCCTTCCTTGGGAATCGCCAGCTCGATTGGATGCCCTTGTTCCTTGAGCAAGAGCTGCAGCCACTCCCCGCCGAAGCTGAGGTAGCCGCTTTCGTTGGCAATCGCCTGGATGGTGTCGGTATTGGTCGCCGCGATCACACCGACCTGCGGCCGCAGATCAAAGGTCTTCTCTTTGATCATGTCGAAGTCGGCGCCGGTCGCGTCGTAGGGGTTGTCCAAGCCAACGTAGCGGCCAATCATCCCCATGTTTGGCAGGTACCAGTCGAAGAGGACGACCTTTCCCTTGAATTTGTCGTCGTACATGACGCCGATCGTCTTGGCTTCGTCGGCCGGGACGTACTTGCTGTTGTAGACGATCCCGTAGAGGCCCCAGCGGCTGACGACCCCGTACTGCTTGCCATCAACGAACAACTGGTCGAACCGCTGCCAGCGCTCGTACTGGTCCTTGACAGGGTAGTCGGCCGGATTCAACTCCTCGACAAGATCAGCCTCATGGAGCCGCGCGATCCAGGGAGTATCCGGCATCGTGACATCCCAGTCCCCCGGTTTCGACGCCTGCAGGGTGGAGAACATCTCGTCGGAACTCGGAAAGACCTTGGAGTTGACCTTGACATCGTACAGCTCCTCGAACGGCTTGATGATCTGCGGTTCGTCGTAGCCCGCCTGGACGAGGAGGTTGAGCGAGCCACCGATTTTCTGGGGCGTCGGTGTACCCTCGGCGGCGAGGACTCCGGCCGGGCTCTGACCGGCACTAGGGAGCGCTGCGAGCGCTGACGCACCAGCGAGCGTCTTCAGGACCCGTCGGCGGGACCACAACATGACGACGAATCGATTGCTCACAATATGCCTCCTTGATTCCCGAGGTGATGCTACGAGTCAGTGGCAGACTGGCTAAGCGGGAAACTCGTTCCCCGCTGCCCGAGTGGTCGTGTATCGCATCGCCGATCGCTCCAGTGTCGGACCGCGTCAGGCTATCAATGCTTCCCAGCAGTGTCAACGGAGCGAGCTTCAGCGGCCGCTTTCCTGACTCATCATGTATCATCGAGCTGAAACCGACTTTCGTAAGCTTGGCCGTAGCGGTCCCGGCTGAGCCGCATCTTCCTCGCGCTGCCGCACGACCACGACCCGACCCTGCGGCTTCCCTGCCACGACACCTGCGCGATCGCGCGTTTGAGTGCGGATTGCCTGCCTCTTGATCTCGTACGAGCTAACGACGCAATAGTAAATGCGAATCACGCTTTGATCAGACGCCCATCCAGCGGGATCACGACGATCGGGACGGCGGAGTCGTCACGCAGCGATGGGACCGGCAGACCTCGCTTCGGTCAGCTGGAACGCGTGCGGGGGTCCTTTGCTAACGCTGCCTACACCGATGCATTCTCCTGGGCAAACCTAGCTGGCTGGGCTCGGCTTGAAGAGCCTCCCACCCGGCCACAACTGGACGGCTCCTCCGGCATCTTAAACGCCGACAGGCGAATCGTCAGCACGATTCTTTATCCCACGATCCTCCAGCGTAGGGCAGCCAAACACCTGTGTCGGACAGCAGGGAACATCAGAACCAGCGCCTGGAACCGATCCAGAGTACTCAGTAATCGTCGCAAGGCAGGCAACCGGAACGCGGGGCCGCATACCCCTAGCGTTCAGCGCTACGCGCCTCTGACGCTCGTCCGCAAGCTGACGCCACGGCGTCTCGCGACACCCGTAGGGCTCACTGTCGTGCGTTCCCGGCCAAGTTCGTCGATTAACACGCATGCGTTTAGCAGTGCATCCTCGACCCGGTTGCGCTGCCGGCGCAGCATTGTCAACAGGAAGTGGAACTCGTTGGCAGACGGATCGAGGTTCGTGAGCTCCCGCATCGGGGCGAGCCCAGGAAGTACCGGAAGCTGCAGTGCCGGGTCCATTTCGTAGGGCCCATCGATGGTGAACAGTGCTGGGTTAACGATTCGGGCAACACGTTTCAGCACATCGTTCAGCAACCCGGTGTCGCGAGTCGATGCCCTACGCACGTTCGATGCTGCCGCTTTGAAAACCTCCGCGCACCGCATGGTGCTCGATAGATCGAGATGGTGACCGGCCGCATCCTGCAGAAGCTGCAAGTGATCGATGAAATCCTGAGCAGTGGGCACGAAGTTGTACGGAATAGCCTCGGGTGTGCACATACGGGCGACCAGGGTGAGGTAAACCCGAGCATCGTCCGCCAGAATGGCGGTGTCAGCCTTGTCGAGCGTGTCCTGGGGCGAATGCCACCAGTAGGCGCCGCCGCAGCCGCCAACTGCCTTACGGTTGGGGTGGCCGTCCGGTAGCATCCGGTAGGCACCGAGGCTGGGCAGCCCGACGCCGAGGAACGACTGATCGGCCGCGCGCAGCGGCCGACGGATGGCTGGCTCCTGGCCGGAAAGCTCGCGCACGACGCCTGCCGTGATCTGCTCAACCTCGCCGGTGTTGTAGCGACAGTCCCACACCTCGGACTCCCGCACGCCCGGCGAGTCGATGTTCAGGTAGCCGAGGGCGTGGTGGCGAAGTTCCCTGAATTGGGTATCGGCGTACCACGTCGATCCGGAGTAACGACCGGTCGAATGACCAGGCCACCAGGCGAACCGGACGCCACAGCGCAATCCCGGCGAGTGCGCCACAAGGACGCGCGCCATCTCAATGAGCACGGCGTCACCGGTTGCGTTGTCGGTGATTCCCTCATACCACGAATCGATGTGGGCGCCCACCAATAAGAAATCAGGGCTGCCAGCCCCGGGGACAGTTGCGGTCACGAGCGGGACGCGCATCCAGGTGGTCTTAACATTTGACTCGATACGCGCCTGAACGGGTCCACTCATTAGCATGCGCGCGATGCGCTTACCATCGGCGTGCTTGACGCCGAGGACCGGAATCGTCGGGAGTCGCTTGGCCGACTCCGGCGTCGGTGTCCCCCACACGCTACTAGCAATCATTTCATGGACGACGTCCTCGTCGGACGGCCAGATATGGAGGTGGCCGATCGCCCCTCGCTCCTGCGCTCGCCGGATCCCATCGGGCCCGCCGTCTTCGGAGATGACCACCTTTCCAGCAACGTCTAACCCCGAGTAATCGCCCCCAGCCGATCCATGCGAGAAGATCATGTCACGCGGCTTGGACTGAACAAAAGGGATATGCACCAGGCTAGCTTCAATACCGCCAAAGGGCGTCTGGGCGCCGAACGAGCGGGTGCGAACGTGGACCTGCTCGACTTCCCGACGATTCTCGTCGAGAATCGTCAGGTTGCCCGCGAGCGGCCAGGAGATCAGCGAGTCAAGCTCGAGGATCTCTGGCTTGAGACCGTACGACCTAACCGTGTCCACGATGTATCTCGCTGCTGCCAACTCGCTCTCGCTGCCGGAATTACGAACGAGGGCGGAGAACACTTCCAGGTGTTGCCGGAGATGATCCGGCGAGACGGTGCAACGCAACCGGTCTTCGAGTTCAGTGTTGGGCGAGGTCATCCCCATTTCACTCCCTACCGGTGGACTAGTCACTTTGATAACGGCGACACAGAATCCTACGACGCGCTCAGGGGATAACCCGGTTCAGGCTTCAGTTCAGATTTGGGGTAATGCCGATACCTAGCTCACACCTTTGATACGGTCGAGGAGATAGCCGAGCGACCCGGAAATCCGGGCCGCTGCTTCACGGACGCCGATCGCGACCGCTTCCCGGCGTGCGCCTTCAAGTCTGTTGGCCGGCCCCGCGACGCTGAGAGCCGCACGGACCCGACCGCGAACGTCTCGGATCGGAGCGGCAATTCCAACCGCCCCCTCATCGGACTCGCTCTCGCTGAGCACGTAACCGATGCGTTGTGTTTGTTCCAACGCCCGCCTAAGTGTTGCCGTGTCGGTGATCGTGGCGTGGGCGAGAGGCGGTAAGTCCCCACGACCAAGGACCGCTTCCCGCTGCTCCTCGGGCGCGAAGGCTAGCAGAAGCCGGGGGGATGCCCCAACGTGAAGAGGGAGGCGCCGGCCTATGGCCGCGCTCAACCGGATCGGGAACAGTCCATCCACTTGGTCAATACAAACTGCTGCATCGTTCTCGAGTACGAAGAGGGACGTGGTTTCTCCAAAGTGCGCCGCGAGTTCCTCCATCATGGGATGTGCCCAATACCTGACATCGTCTCCTGGAGCGGCGGCCTGACCCCATTGATAGACGCGGCTTGCAAGCACGTACCGACGGTCAGGAAGCCGTTGCAAAAGCCCGACACCCTCCAACCGGCGCAGATACCGCGACACCGTGCCCTTGGAGAGCCCAAGCGTTCGGCTAACATCCGAGACGCCAAGGGCGGCGCCGTCACATCTCTGTGGCGGGTCGTAGTGGATCCCAGCGAAGACATCCAAGATTGCCACAAACCGCTCGAGCGGCCCCTCCGCCACTTCTCCGTCTGGTGCCATTGGTCTCACTCAGCGCAACTCGGTTGCTATTTCTGAAACCCCATACTAACATAGGATCAGTCTCAGGATCGGAGAGCTCGATTCGAACGGAAGAATTCCAGCCAGCGCCCCGCCAGCAATCCTTAGCTAATCAGTTACTCCCGGAGATCTGTCCGAGAAGACCAGCTCGCAAAACGACCGTTCACACAGCATTCGGCGCACACTGATTCCCTACGCACTGAGCAAAATCGTAAGCACTTCCGTTTCTCTGCCGAATCGACGCTGCTTGGAGGTTGGCATGACGAAGGACACGGAACCGGGATGTGCACTCAACCTGCCAAGAGGCGCCGGCATCGCGACTTTTATGGGCCTTGAACATACCACCCGCCTCGACGGGATCAACGTGGCGATTGTTGGGGTCCCGTCGGATACGGGCGGTACGCCCGGATCTCGAACGGCACCTCGCGCGATCCGGGATGTGTCCAGCCTGCTGCGCCCGGTTCACGCCCACCACAATGTCGCACCGCTCCAGCTCTTACACGCGATCGATTATGGCGATATCCCAGTCGTTCCGGGATCCCTCCTGCGAACCTACGAGCAGATCGAGGCAGCCTTGGCGCCGGTGCACAACGCCGGAGTGATTCCGATCTGCCTTGGCGGGGACCACTCGATCACCCTCGCTCACCTGCGCGCTGCTGCCCACCGCCACGGACCAGTCGCCATGCTGCAGTTTGACTCCCACACCGACGTCTACGACGTCTATTACGGGACCGAACGGTACAACTCCGGCACCCCGTTCCGGCGTGCCGCCGAAGAAGGCGTTGTCGACACGTCGAATTCGATCATGGTGGGGCTGCGGGGGACGGTTTACTCAACCCACGATTACCAAGATGCCCGCGATCTTGGGTACCGCGTCCGCACGATGGACGATGTGGCAACTAACGGCCTTGCGCAGACCGTCGAGGACATCCGACGTTGCGCCGGCGATCATCCACTTTTTGTTACGTTTGACGTTGATTGCCTCGATCCCGCGTTCGCCCCGGGTACCGGGACGCTCGAGATCGGCGGTTTCACCACACGGGAGGTGCTCACGATCATCCGCAGCCTTGGCAGCTTGAACTTCGTCGGGTTCGACGTCGTCGAGGTCAACCCGATGCTTGACTCAGGGCGGACGACGGCCGTCGTCGGGGCAACGATCGCCTTCGAGTTCCTTGCTCTCCTTGCGCTCTCCAGCATGAACGGCTCGTCAACCCCGGGCGAGAAATGATGCCCGTTGCGAACCCGAAGCAACCGGGTCTTCCGCTGCACCTCCAACGGTTGAGCAAACAATTTGGCGAGGTGGTGGCGGTAGACGACGTTAGCTTGGAGATCTCCGGCGGCGAGTTCGTGACGCTCCTTGGCCCGAGCGGCTCCGGGAAGACGACGACGCTGATGATGATCGCTGGCTTCTCCGAGCCGAGCTCCGGACGCATCTGGCTCGGTGACCACCCGATCGATACCCTACCATCCTACCGGAGGGGATTCGGGATGGTCTTTCAGAACTATGCCCTCTTTCCACACATGACGGTCGCCGAGAACATCGCGTTCCCATTAAAGATGCGAGGCATATCGAGCAGGGACCGCGGTAAGAGGGTCGCTAATGTTCTAGACCTGGTTCGACTTCCTGGCTACGACGACCGGTACCCGAACCAGCTCTCGGGAGGCCAGCAGCAGCGCGTGGCCTTGGCACGCGCACTCGTCTACAATCCGCCGGTTTTGCTTATGGACGAACCACTCGGAGCGCTCGACAAGAAGCTTCGTGAGGAGATGCAACTGGAGATTAAGCGCATCCAAGGACAGCTGGGCATCACCGCGATCTACGTTACCCATGACCAGGAAGAAGCGCTTGTTATGTCGGACCGGATCGCTGTCATGAATGGCGGCCAGATCGAACAGGTTGACACCCCTGACCGCCTCTATGATCAGCCAGCCACCCGTTTCGTGGCCGATTTCATCGGCGAGTCGAACATCATCCCGCTTATTTCGGACACCTGCACTCGCGACGGTCCTTTTCGGATTAGCAGCGGTCATATCCTGGTGTTGGCACGAGGCACATGCTCGGCCGACCACGTCCCGTCGGCACTTGTGGTTAGGCCTGAGAAAGTCAGTTTTGCGGTAGACGAGTTGGCTCTCGACAACGTGCTCGCCGGTTCCATTACTCAGGTCGTCTACGTCGGAGATGCGACGAAGTACCGAGTGCAGGTGGCGGACGATCTGATCCTGACCCTCAAGCGTCAGAATCGCGCCGGACGGCGACCCTATAGCCTCGGGGATTCCGTGGACATCGGCTGGCGGGCCGAAGATGGGAGCACGGTCTGACCCACGTTGCGTCGCTGTACCTGAGCACCTTCTCAATCACGGCCCGCTGCCCGCGCACCGGTGAACTGGGCGTAGCGGTGTCGACCTGCGAGCCATGCGTCGGCTGGATCGTCCCGTTCGTGCGAGCAGGCATTGGCGCTATCTCATCCCAAGCTCGGAGCAATCCGTACTTTGGCGTAGATGGCCTGCGCTTGCTTGCGGACGGCCGAACCGCGCAGGACACGCTTAAGTTCATGCTCTTGCGCGATGCTCCGGAGGATCGAGAACAGCGACAGTTGGCGATCGTGGATCGGCATGGGACAACTGCAGGGTACACTGGCCAACGGTGCAAACCGTGGGCCGGTCATCGCGCCGACGATGGGGTCGTGGTCGCGGGAAATCTACTCGTCGGGCCGGAAACGGTTGACGCCATGATTGCCACGTACCGTGGTAACTCCGATCAGGCTTTGGGTGAGCGCCTTGTGTTGGCGCTCGAAGCCGGTCAGGCGGCCGGAGGTGACCGCCGAGGCCGCATCTCGGCCGCGCTCCTCGTCGGTAAGGACGGCGCCTGGCCTTGGATTGATGTCCGGGTTGACAGCCATGCCGACCCCGTAGTCGAACTGCGTCGTGTCTTCGAAGAGTTCAAGGCCGTCCACCTGAACTCCTCTGCCGCAGATATGATCATGCCACCGGTCGTCTACCCGTTGTTCGACCCATGATGACGAAGGAGGTGATCAACAGCTTCGTCCTGAGTGAGACCTGTCCCGTATCGGATCCAAACCGCAAGGCAAGGACCGCCGTCACACAGGAGAAAAATGATGGCTGCGCCACATGATCGGCTCCGACGCCTGGCCGATGACCTTGTTGCCCGTCGAGTAGCGAGGCGGGACTTCGTCCGTCGTGTCCTGGCCATGGGCGTCTCGGCGCCAATGCTCGCGGCTTTCCTAAAAGTGCTCGATGTTGACGAGGTCGAGGGGGCACAGCCTGTTACGGTGGAACGGGTGCCCGTTGCTCAGACGAACACGCTCGTGGTTTCCAGCTGGGGCGGGAACTTCGGAGAGGCACAACGCGCTGCCCAGTTCGAGCCATTTACGAAGGAAACTGGGATCCAGATCGTCCTTGCACCCCAGTCTCCAGAGCTCGCCCTGATTGAGGCGCAGGTGACGTCTGGCAAAGTTGAATGGGATTTAGCAGAGAATTCGAACCTCGGGGCCTACACGCTCGCTGGCAAGGGGATGCTCGAGCCGATCAACTACGCGAAGATGGACGCTTCTGTCATTGATGGCGTCGACGAATCGGTCAGGGGCCAGAACAGCGTCGGGTTCTTCTATTGGTCGTCTCTCCTCGGCTATAACACCAGCCTCTTCAAGGAAGCCAAGTATCCAACGAGCTGGGCGGACTTCTGGAACGTCACCGCGTTCGATGTCCCGCGCGGTCTGACGGAGATGAACTTCGAGCCTCCGCCGTTGGAAGTCGCGCTCTTGGCAAAGGGAGTGGCCTCCGACAAGCTCTACCCGCTTGACATTGCGGCGGCGTTTAAGAGCCTCGACGAGATTCGCCCTCACATCACTAAGTGGCTTGGGGTTGGTGCGGATGGGACACAACTCCTGGCGCAAGGTGAACTTGGCATGGCAACCTCGGGAAATGGAGCCATGACTAATGCGATCAAGGACGGTGCGCCATTGGGAATGGAGTGGAACCAGGGATTGCTTTACTTCGACGCGTGGGTGATTCCGAAAGGGGCTCCGCACCAGGAAAACGCCTACCGCTTCATCGAGTACTGCCTGCGACCCGAGGTCCAAGCAAAGTTCGTCCAGGCCTACCCGATCGGAGCTGTCGCACAGGCGGCGTACAAAACGATTCCCCCTGAGGTAGTGGCGAGTTCCGCAGGCGCGCCTGAAAATCTGGCAAAGCAGGTCAAGGTCGACTCCGCGTGGTGGACGACCAAGAACGAGGCAGGAAAGACCAATCTCGAGGTCGTATATGACACCTATGCCAAGTGGATCTTAGGATAAGCTGAAGGCCGGGTGGGGGATGCCACGGGTGGTCGAGCAATTGGAGACAAGTCGGGACGCTGCGCAGCGTGGCATGTTGCGCGCAGAAGACCATACTCCTGTCGGCCCCCCGCCCTCCATCACACAATGGGGAGTCGGCCGCCGCTGGATGGGACGGAACACATGGCTGCTGTTGACTGCTCCCGCGGTCGTGTTTATGTTGGTCGCGTTCGGTTACCCGCTAGTTCGGGTACTTCTTCTCAGCGCGTTCGATCCGGGTTTCACGACCACCCATTACCGTGAAATGATCGAGAATCAGGCATATGCCCGTGTTCTCATTAACACATTCCAAATATCCATCGTCGTGACTCTCCTCAGCCTGTTGCTTGGTTATCCGGTCGCTTACGTCCTGAGTCAGCTTCGCGGGATTCCTGCCAGTGTGTTGGTCGCTGGCGTCGTCATGCCACTTTGGACCAGCGAGTTGGTTCGTAGCTTCGCATGGACGATCCTCCTCGGGCGTCAAGGGCCGGTCAACGAGCTGCTCGAACGTGCCGGTATCATCGAGCGACCGTTAGCATTACTGTTCAACGCCACTGCCGTCTACATCGGGACCACCCACATCATGCTGCCATTCATGATCCTGCCGCTCTACAGCATCATGCGGAACATTGATCGTCGGTTGGTTCAAGCGGCGCTGAGTATGGGGGCAACACCAATCAGCGCGTTCCGGCATGTCTTCCTGCCGCTGAGCATGCCTGGAGTCGTATCCGGTTGTCTGCTAGTTTTCGTCCTGGCCACGGGCTTTTTCATCACGCCGTCCATCCTCGGCAATCCGCATCAGACGATGATCGCAATGCTCATCGAGACGGAAGCCCGGCGATCGCTGAACTGGGGCATGGCGTCGGCGCTTGCAGTTGCACTCCTTGCCTTGACCGCGGTCATCCTCGCGATCTACGACCGCATCTTCGGCCTCGACCGCCTCCACGTCGGAGGAGCACAATGAGTGAGACAGTGCTTCGCGGCCGTAATGTCCGGAACGGCTACGAGATCGGGCGGGGGTTTGTTGTTGCGTTTGCCATTGTCGTCGTGCTGGTCATGGTGGTGCCAGCGTTCTTCGTGGTCCCAGTCTCGTTCTCGCCGACGCGGTTCTTGAACTTCCCACCGCAAACTCTCTCTCTACGGTGGTACCGCTCGTACTTCACGACGCCGGAGTGGACCGAGGCCACGCTCTACAGCCTTGTACTCGCGGTTCTGACGACGACGGTGTCACTTTTGATTGGGGTGCCCGCCGCTTTCGGTCTTGCTCGCGGTCGCTTTCGTGGCCGGCAGGCGGTAACGCTCCTGATCATCGCGCCGTTGGTGGTTCCCGTGATTCTGATCGCAATCGCTGAGTACTTCTTCATGAGCGAACTCAACTTGATCGGGACAACCGCCGGCTTAGTCATCGCGCACACTGTGCTCGCGTTACCGTTCGTGGTGATTATCGTGACCGCCTCGCTGCGCAGTTACAACCGCTCGTACGAAATGGCCGCGATGAGTATGGGTGCTAATCCCATTCGGACCTTCTGGTACGTCTCGCTTCCGCTGATCCGCCCCAGCGTCGTCAGTGCGGCACTCTTCGCATTTCTCGCCTCGTTCGGTGAGTTCTTAACGTCTCTGTTCGTCATCGGCTCAACGCGGTCTACCCTGCCAATCCAACTTTGGAAAGGGATCCGGTTCGAGACGAACCCTACCATCGCTGCCGCCGCGTCGCTACTGGTCGGCGTCAGCATCCTGGCGCTACTCGCGGTCGAACTCATGCGCTGGCAGGCGCGACGACGAAGCGATTCACGCACCACCCTCCCGGGCTAACCGCCGGGAAGGCTGGAGCGGAACCTATGGAGGTGGCCATCGTGCACCCTGCGGATCGACCTAAACGAGCCCCCTACACCTCGGGCGTCACGTTCCTGAATTGCCGATCTATCGAAGATGACGAGATCGAGCCCGGGATGATCGTGGTGGGCGGCGTGCCCTGTGAGTTCACGGGGTCGACTATTGGTCCTCGGCTCGGACCCGCGGCGATACGCACCGCATCAATTGTGATCGACTGGCGCTGGCGGGAACCTGGACCCGATGGTGTCATCGATGTCCGCGACGGCACCGTGGTTCGTTTTCGCGATGACCTGAGTCTCGGTGATGTCGGCGACTTCACGATGTACCCCCCTCAACTCGAACCGACCACCGAGGCGATCCGAACGCGAATGCGGGGAATCGTGGCCCGAGGCGCTTTTCCGGTGATGCTCGGGGGGGACCACTACGTCAGCTTTCCACTAATAGCGGGATACCATGATGCAAAGTTGAATGCCGGAGAGAGGAAGATCGGGTACATCCAGGTCGATGCCCACCTAGATCTGCAGGACGACAACCCGACCCACGGCACCCATTGGCATGGCTCAAACGCCCGACGTGCCTCGGAGCTGCCAGGTATCGATCCAAGGAACATGGTGTGGCTAGGACTCCTTGACGTTGCTTGGCGCGATGAATGGGACTTCGTCCAGCGGTCGGGCGCGACGATCGTCACGGTCGATCAGATGCGGGACCGTGGGATTGAACGCACCGTCGCTGAGGCGCTCGAGGTTGCTGGACGTGACTGCGACACGGTCTACCTTACTGTCGATATCGATGTCGTTGATAGCGCGGCGGCCTCCGGAACCGGTTATACAAACTTCGGCGGGCTGACGTCGCGAGAATTCCTGCGAACCCTCAAGGCCCTTGGGCAGTCGGACAAGATCGGCGGCATCGACTTCGTTGAGGTGACGCCGCCCCGCGACAACAGCGGGGTCACCGCCTACCTTGCCGCGCTTAGTCTCGTCGAGTTCCTAGGACGTCGGATCCTCGAGCGATAAGGAGGTCGTGTCCGTCCTGCTCTATGCATCACGTTAGGTTTCGTCTGCTGAAGGACGTTGCCGCAAAAGAGGTCGTGGCCCTCGATCCGCCTCACACTGCTGCATGACAACGGCCGGAGCGGCATCCCTTTCACCACCACTTAAGGTAGCCACCCCCCACACCGTCGCGTCGGTCCAGGTCAATTCAGAGGAGTTCGAGGATGTCTCCCCCAGACAGCGCGGATCGTCTCGTGGCTCCCGTCGAACTCGGCCGTAAGCTTGCGCAGGCTGCGGTTTTCGGCATTGGCGCGAATCGCCGCATCCTGGTCAGGCGCGAGATTGCGCCACCGCGGCGCGAGGTAGGAATCGCGACGAGACTTGCCAGGTCGGCGGCGTTCTACCGGCACCCCCAATGACCAGTGCGTCGCGCGGAAGGATGCACCCGCGAAACCGGTCCCCAGACGTTCGGCCGGACAGACGTCATACCGACGGCCCACGTCTCACGATGTGGCCCCTGCTTCCACGGGACTGATGATTGCACGGGTACCCGAGTAGACCGCAACTCTCGTGGCGAGTTGATGCGGATCCGCCGTCCATCCAGACGATCGGCGACGCGCCCACTCCCGCTACGGAACCCCGGCTCGTCGTCCCTCCCCGTTCGTCGGTCACGCGGCAGGGGTGCCGCGTCGAACTGCGGGCGCTGGTCCTGGTGGCGCCGGGCGGTGATCGACGTCGGCGCTGACGCTGTGAACGGGGTTTACTCCGTGACCTCTCATCCATGGACGGCGGGCTCATGACCGATGAACCAGGATGCGCGTACCCGACCGTCGGTCCTATCCGGCGAGCCCCCGAATCTGGCACTCTCCCTTGTCGAGTGCTAATCTCTGCGGTACACTGAGGGTTCGCCACGGTTACAAGGATTCACGGCGCCCGGTCACGAGACCGGAACAGGTGCTGCGCGCCGGACGCGCACAAGAGGAGCGTGACCCATGGTAACGAAGGTCCAGGACCCGAAGGCGAACGGCACGGCGGTGGCGTCGCAGCTGCAACCCCTCGGCGATCGCGTCGTGGTAAAACCATCTGACCGCGAAGAAGTGTCGCGCGGCGGCATTGTCCTACCGGACACGGCCAAGGAGAAGCCCCAGCGCGGCTCCATCATCGCCGTTGGCCAGGGCCGCCGCGATGACGATGGCAAGCGCGTCGCCATGGATGTCAAGGTCGGTGACGAGGTGCTCTTTGCGAAGTATGCCGGCACCGAGTTCAAGCTCGAGGATGACGACCTGCTGATTCTGTCCGAGAAGGACATCCTGGCGGTCGTCGCGTCCTAGGACGATTTCGTCTCACGCCATCACAGCAAGGAGCTCCCCATGTCCAAGGTCCTGGAATTCAACACCGAGGCTCGCCAGTCCCTCAAGGAGGGCGTCGACGTCCTCGCCAACGCAGTCAAGACCACGCTCGGTCCCAAGGGCCGCAACGTCGCCCTCGACAAGAAGTGGGGCGCCCCCACCGTCACCCACGACGGTGTCACCGTCGCCAAGGAGATCGAGCTCGACGATCACTTCGCCAACATGGGCGCCCAGCTCCTGAAGGAGGCGGCGACCAAGACCAACGACGTCGCCGGCGATGGCACCACCACCGCGACCGTCCTCGCCCAGGCGATCGTCCACGAGGGGATGCGCAACGTCGCCGCTGGTGCCAATGCCATGCTCCTCAAGCAGGGTATCGACCTCGGCACCGCCGCCGTGATCGCGCGGATTAAGGAGCAGGCGACCGAAGTCAAGGGCCGCGACGAGATCGCCCAGGTGGCCTCCATCTCCGCCGCCGACACCGAGATCGGCGGCCTCATCGGCGAGGTGATGGAGAAGGTCGGCAAGGACGGCGTGATCACGGTCGAGGAGTCCAAGGGGCTCCAATTCGAGACCGAGTACACCGAGGGGATGCAGATCGACCGTGGCTACCTCTCCCCGTACTTCGTCAGCAATGCGGAGCGGATGGAGGCCGAGCTCGACGACCCATACCTCCTGATCACGGATAAGAAGATCAGTGCCATCGCCGACATTCTGCCGACGCTGGAACAGGTCGCTCGGACCGGGCGTCCGCTGGTGATCCTGGCCGAGGACGTGGACGGCGAGGCGCTGGCGACCCTGGTCGTCAACAAGTTGCGCGGGACGGTCAACGTCCTGGCGGTCAAGGCGCCGGGCTTCGGCGACCGCCGCAAGGAGATGCTGCGCGACATCGCCGTCGTGACCGGCGGCCAGGTCATCTCGGAGGAGATCGGGCGCAGGCTCGACGGCGTCACGGTGGAGGACCTCGGCAGTGCCCGCCGCGTCGTCGCCACCAAGGATGATACGACCTTCATTGAGGGTGCCGGCGATCCGGGCGCGATCAAGGGTCGGATCGAGCAGATTCGCTCCCAGATCGAGACCACGACCTCCGACTTCGACCGCGAGAAGTTGCAAGAGCGGCTGGCGAAGCTGGCCGGCGGCGTGGCCGTGATCAAGGTCGGCGCGGCCACCGAGACCGAGTTGAAGGAGAAGAAACACCGGGTCGAGGACGCGCTCAGCGCGACGCGGGCGGCGGTCGAGGAGGGCATCGTCCCCGGCGGCGGCGTCACCCTGATCAACGCGATCTCCGCGCTCGACGGTGTCCAGGCCGAGGGGGACGTGAGGACGGGCATGACCATCCTGCGGCGGGCGCTGGAGGAGCCCCTGCGCGGCATCGTGGGCAACGCGGGGATGGACGGCGGGGTCGTGGTGGACCTGGTCCGCCGCAGCCAGACGGAACAGGGCAATCCCAACATCGGGTACGACGTGATCGCCGGGCAGTGCGTCGACATGGTGCAGGCGGGGATCATCGATCCGGCGAAGGTCACCCGTTCGGCGGTCGAGAACGCCGCGTCGATCGCCGGCATGATCCTGACCACCGAGGCACTGATCTCCGACAAGCCGGAAAAGCAGGGCGCGGCCGGCGGCGGCATGCCGGGCGGCATGGGCGGCATGGGCGGCATGGACTACTAGTCGCTCGCCACTCGCTGCACCACACATCGGGTCATCGCGACGGGCGCCCCAGCATTGGGGCGCCCGTCGCCCGTAAGCGGGAGCGCGCCGCCGGGCAGCCCCGCCCACCGAGCGCGATCCCGACGTCGTCGATGGGCGAGGGCAGCGGTCGCGGCGCCGCAGCCCGGAACCACCGGATCTGGCGGATCGCTTCGCCGTCTTGGGCAACCCCGACCCCGGGGTGATCCCGCGCAGCGGCTGCGCCACCGGGCGAATGCCCTCACGGCGACGCAATTTCACCCCGCCGGCTGCCCCACCCGAACGCCTGCACTACCGCACGCACCGTTTCGTGGGAGACGCCGAGGTCACGGGCAACTGCCCGCAGTCCCCTCCGCTTCGCCCGGTCCGCGACCTCAGCGCAGTGCTCCCGAGGAATGCGCGGCGACTCGGCGTGAGCAGCATAGCGTCCGAGCCTGGAGCGTCACCTCGAACGCGGCGCCCGCTCCGGGTAGAGAAACGGTACGAGCGGCGGGCCGACAATGTCTATCTTGCGCAAGCGATCTCCGTCAGTACGTCCCTCAAATTCTCCTCCGCTGGACCGGTCTCGCCAGGTCCGCAACGACGGGAACGAGGCGCCAAGCAGGGGTTCGGAAGATAGTTACCCCAATGTCGCGCGCATCGAGGACCGTCGTCATTGATCCGCCAGCGCAGGCACCCGTCTCGTTTGGGTGAGTTGCCGGACGCGCTCCGCCGAGACGCCAAAGTCGGCGGCAACGTCGCGGAGCGGCCGTCCCCTCGCGACGGCCACCACGACATCGTCGATTTGCTCTGGGGAGAGCTTGCCGGGACGCGGTTCCGTGTAGCGTGGAGTGGCCGTCAATGGTGCAGCCAGGACGACGGCATCGTCGGGGATTTGTCGGATCGGCGCGAGCGATCCCCGTCGTATCCGCGACGTCAGCCGAGACAGCTCAGAGCCTGCGGATTGGCAAACCGCCTGTATGCGAGGGCGTCGCGGCCGGGATGCTTGACCGAATAGACGTCACGCTCCCGCCGGTCACGGCCGAAGTGTTGCGGACCGTCGGTCAAGGACGGAGCAGTGACCGCCGCGTCAGGGGATGAGCCGCCCGCCCCGATCGAATTGGTCAAGCCCGCCCATCGTGGTAAGCCGTCGCGCCACCATCGTGCGAGCGGTCTGCTCGAATGTGAGCTCGCCGATGATCTGCTCAGCGAAGGCGAACTCCGGGAGGTGCTTCCACCGAGCGAGGGTGCGGCGGCAGACGCCGAGTTCGGCTGCGATTGCCTCATCGGTCTCGTCGTCGATGAAGCAGAGCACCACGGCCCTGACGACCTGATCGGGCGTCGGACCCTGCCGCTTTGGACGATGGGGCTTGCACGGCGATGTCACCGCGTCTCTCCGGTCGCTAGGCGTAAACGAACCCCGATGCCTGCGATTTTGCCGTAACCATCCCGCACTCTTGTGACAGCCGACGAGGGCCGGGCCGAGCTATCGGCCCCGCTGATCGCGCCCCTCAGGGGGCTCTGGTTGCGCGCTAGGACCGTCCCGAGTGCCGGGTCGGTCGGCGCCCCCGCGGCGGCGGCGTCAGTCTCGGATCGTGAGGCGCGACCTCGACGAGTACGTAGCCCGTGTCGGCGAAGGGGCTCGCGTCGTTGCCGGCGCAATGGGCGACCCGATGGCGAACCATGTCGCCGGTCGGCCTGCCGTGCAGGTGGAACCGTTCGCAGAAGGGGCACCAGAACTTCAGCAGCGAGCCGCCCTTGGTCGGCACGGCGTAGACGATTGGAACTGAGCCCGCCGCTGGGGTGGCGGGTCGGTGCGGGGCTTCGATCCATGCGTTCATCGTCAGCCCTCATCCTGCTCTCACTGGTAACGACTCCACTGACGCCGGGGTCCGGGCTCGGGTCCGCTGCCCACCTTCCCGCCAGCTACGGGGCGGGTCAACGTCAGACATCGGCGGCCCAAAGTTCTGACGCAGGCGGGCGGCCGGCCTGAGCGCCGGTCCCGGCGTCCACAATCAGGGGTCAAGGGCCTCTGATTGTGCGATTAGATGCGCTCATCTCTGGGGGTCCCTTCTACTCACTCGCTGCACGGCCGGCGACGTGCCGAGCCTTCTGATTTCTGCCGAGTTGAGGGTCGAGCCTCAACCGTTTTCCCGCGTCTCAACCGGCTTCCGGGGCTTCGACAGGGCACGAACCGGGATTCCCAACCCCTTTTATTTCGTCGCGGTGGAGGGTTAGTGGAGGGTGAAGGGTCGGTGGATACTTTTCTCGGATAACAACATATGAGAAGTAATTCTTCACGTTATAGGAAAAAAGCTTCAATGACCCTCCACCGGCCCCAAGTCTCCACCGCTCAGGCGTCGTTTGCATCGGCAACCCTCCACTTTTTCGGGGTCGGCGGCCCCGCAACCCTCCACCCCGTCTCCACCCGCTCACGCCACGTCCGCCTTCTCGGCATCGTTGACGAACAGGCTCGCGAGGCGCAGCGTGAGCCCGTGATAGACCCGCCCTCGGTTCGTCTCTTTCCGGGTGAATCCGCGCTCAATCATCAGCTCGCCGAAGCGGGTCATCGACATCGGATGCTGCTCGCCCCGAACGTTCACCACCCAGCCTTTGTAGGCGCGATAGAGGTCACCGGCCGCGACCCGTCGCCCCTCGCTCTGCTCGCACATGTCGGAGAGGAAATCGCCGATTACGTCCAACGCGCCCCGGTATTCACCGGTCGCGTCGGTGACGGCCTGGGGCTCGCCAAGCCCGCCCGCCAGCCAGTCGAGACAGCCCGCGACGAGCCAATTCAGGATGCCGGAAAGCTCCGACCGAATCGCCTTCGGGAGTCCCTTATCTTGCTCGTCTTCGGGAATCGTGACGGTGAACGGGACCAGCTTCAGACGGTTCCATATCGCGTTATCGGTCCCCTTTACCATCGGCCGGTGATTGGTCTCGACGAGCAACTTGAACTCCGGCCAAAAGTCGAACCACTCACCGCGCATGAAGCGCGCGGATATTTTGTTGCGCCCGGTCATCGCCTTGACCCGCCCCTCGTTCAGCCGGGCTCCTTCGGACGTTTCCGAGACGACGACGAGCCGAGACCCGCGCAGCCGGGCGATGTCGTTCGGGACGCCCTCCTGGCGGTCGTTCTTTGCGGCGATGGTTGATTCGGGAGCGACCGACGTGTAGTCGTCGCCGTGGATGTGCTGAAGCGTTTCGACGAAGGTCGTCTTGCCGTTGTCGCCGCCGCCGAAGGCGACGACGACGACTTTTTCCCGCGTGTCACCGCTTAGGGTCATGCCCGCGAACTTCTGCACAAACCGCCGCACGTCGGCGTCGGGCAAGATGCGCTCTAGTGCTGAATCAGGCGACCTCCTGGAGCATGACCAAATGCTCGTCGAGCGAACACGCGAAGGCGGCGCAAACGCGGCTCTCCAGTTCTTGGGCGGTGAGGAGCCGGGCTGGTTCGGCGATGCGCC
>JAABUN010001088.1_pt1 | contig 64288 bp, 74 predicted proteins | sample 5559311 | NCBI WGS metagenome assembly JAABUN01 (sample SAMN10711877, study PRJNA513370) | rock metagenome | isolation source: Antarctica rocks | place: Antarctica: Victoria Land, Siegfried Peak sud
CGGCGATAACATTGCGATGGAGATAGAACTGATAGCTCCGATAGCGATGGAGAAAGGCTTACGCTTTGCAATCAGAGAAGGCGGCAGAACCGTTGGCGCAGGCACTGTCTCTGAAGTCGTTGAATAAAGAAAAATTATGTTGAATGAAAAAATCCGCATCAAGTTAAAGGCATATGACCATCGCGTTTTAGACCAATCAACGGTTGAGATTGTCGAAACGGCGAAACGGACAGGAGCGAGGATTGCGGGACCGATTCCACTTCCTACCATCAAAAACAAGTGGACTGTTTTGCGTTCGCCGCACGTTGATAAAAAATCGCGCGAACAGTTTGAAATCAGAACACACAAGCGTTTGATGGACATTCTCGACCCGACAGCCGAAACGGTTGATGCGTTGATGAAGTTGGATTTACCAGCCGGTGTTGACGTGGAAATTAAGGCATTTGGCAAAAGCTAAAATGATTTTAGATTGGCTCGTAAGCTAATTATAAAATCGAAAATCTAAAGATATGATAAGCGGAATCATCGGTAGAAAAATGGGAATGACGCAGCTCTTTGCGGAAGACGGCACAGTTACACCCGTAACTGTCATTAAGGCGGGACCTTGCGTTGTTGTGCAGACAAAAACCGTAACGGGAAAAGATGGCTATAATGCCGTCCAACTCGGATTGGTTGAAGATAAACCGATTAAGTTGAAAAATGTTACAAAACCAATGCGCGGACATTTCGAGAAAACGGGAAGCGGCACGCCGCCGACTCGTATTTTGAAAGAGCTTCGTCTGATGGACGCGCCTGATGCAAAAATCGGCGACCAGATAAAGGCAGATGTTTTCGCTGACGGCGATAAAATCGATGTTATCGGAACATCGAAAGGACGCGGGTTTGCCGGAACGATTAAACGGCATCATTTCAAACGCGGTCCAATGTCGCACGGTTCAATGAATATCCGTCAACCGGGTTCGATTGGTCAATCGGCATATCCGTCGCGCGTTATTAAAGGAACTCGTTCGTCAGGGCATATGGGAAATGCGCGGGTAACGGTGCAAGGTTTGAGCGTTGTAAAGGTCGATGTCGAAAACAATATCATAATGGTTCGCGGTGCTGTGCCGGGACCGACGGGAAGTTTGGTTGTAGTAAAAAAAGCTAATAGAAAATAGTGGTAAGTGATAAGTGGTAAATGGTAAGTGAAAGAAAATTTTACTCTCCATTTATTATTCAGAACTTAGCACTCAAACGGAGTGAGATTATGCCTACCGCAAAGGTTCGCAATTTAAAAAATAAAGAAGTTGGTGATGTCGAGTTGTCCGATGCCGTTTTTGGTGCGGAACTAAACGAATCGCTGATTCACGCGGCAGTCAGAAATTATCTGGCAAATCGTCGACAGGGAACTTCCGCGACGAAAACGCGTGGCAATGTTTCTGGTTCGGGCAGAAAACTGTGGAAGCAAAAAGGAACAGGACGCGCACGAATCGCGTCTTTGCGATCGCCTTTGTGGAAAGGCGGCGGCAATGTTCACGGTCCGCAGCCGCGCGATTGGTCGTATAAAATGCCTAAGAAAATGCGGCGCGGCGCGTTACGCTCAGCTTTATCGGAACGCCTTCGTGAAGGCAATTTGATAATTTTCGAAGATTTCAGCTTTGATAATCCGAAAACAAAAGACTTTCTGGGCGTTATGTCGGAACTAGGTTTTAACGATAAGAAAAAAGCGACGAAAACATTGATTGTTGATTCGCTCGATAACCTAAATCTGATTTTGGCTTCGCGCAATGTGAAGAAGACGAAAGTTACCAATGGCTATGGTTTGAACGTCTACGACATTATTTATCATGAAAAACTTCTGATTTCCAAATCAGCAATTGATGAGATAAACCATTTGCTCGACCCACAGCGAGAGAAAGGCGGTAATGATTTGGATATGGAAATGCAGGCGGACGAAAAACCGACGGCAAAGAAGACAGCGAAAGCCAAGACGGGGAAAATAAAAACAGAAAAATTGATTGACGAGGAAACTTCTCTGACGAAATCAAAAAATAAAGAGGAGGCGGCAGAATAATGACGGAACTTAATGTTTGGGATGTTTTAAGGTCGCCCGTTGTCACGGAAAAATCGGTGCTTTTGAAGGAAGCAAGCAGCGAAGACGAAACAGTCGGACAAATTCTGACGTTTCGGGTTAATACAAAAGCTGGAAAAATCGCTATCAGGAAAGCCGTCGAGGAAATTTTTAACGTCAAAGTTGCAAAAGTCCGCACGGTTCATTACGAAGGTAAGATAAAGAAACGCGGGCGTTATGCAGGTCGCCGAGCATCTTGGAAAAAAGCTTATATTACTTTGAAAAAAGGCGAGCCGCACATTGATTACGCGGAAGCAATCTAATGATTTTGAATTTTGATTGGCACGAGAGCTAAATCTAAAATCCAAAATCCAAAATAAGAAGATGGGAATCAAGAGATTAAAACCAACATCGCCGGCGCGAAGGTATCAAACATACCTGACGCGCGATGAACTGACTCCGAATGCAAAGCCAGAAAAAGCTTTACTTGAGCCGAAGATACGGATTTCCGGGCGCAATAACGACGGTCGAATTACGGTTCGTCGGCGCGGCGGCGGACACAAACGATTTTACCGGATTATTGATTTCAAGCGCAACAAACCGGGCATTCCGGGGAAAGTTTCGCAAATCGAATACGACCCGAATCGTTCGGCGCATATCGCGCTCATCACATATTTAGACGGTGAAAAGCGCTACATTATCGCGCCGGTCGGTTTAAAAGTCGGCGGAACGATTATGAGCGGCGTCGAAGCTGATATTTTGCCGGGAAATGCTTTACCGATTACTAATATTCCGCTCGGAACGCAGATTCATAATATTGAATTGCGACCGGGCAAAGGCGGACAGATGGCGCGTTCTGCCGGAGCGTTTGCACAGCTTGTAGCTAAAGAGGGCGATTACGCGCAATTGAGAATGCCGTCGGGCGAAGTTCGGCGCGTGCCTGTTGTTTGTATGGCGACGGTCGGACAAGTCGGTAACGTCGAAAACGAAAATGTTAGTTTAGGTAAAGCTGGAAGAAATCGCTGGAAAGGTTTGCGCCCGAAAGTTCGCGGCGTAGCAATGAATCCGGTTGACCATCCGCACGGCGGCGGCGAAGGTAAAACTTCCGGTGGTCGCCATCCGGTAACTCCCTGGGGACAACCGACGCGCGGTTATAAAACACGCAGAAACAAACGCACGCAGAATATGATTGTGCGCGATAGAAGAAGAAAATAATCATATTTTGGATTTTGATTTTGGATTGGGGAAAATGCCCAGTTTCAAATCGCAAATCCAAAATCCAAAATTGAGATATGCCACGTTCATTAAAAAAAGGACCGTTTATAGATTTAAGCGTTCAGAAGGTTTTAAGGAAAATCAGCGAAGGCGCAAATAAACCGCAGGCGATAAAAACCTGGTCGCGCCGCTCGACGATTTCACCGGAGATGGTCGGTTTGACTTTCGGCGTTCACAACGGCAAACGTCACATTCCCGTGTATGTAACGGAAAATATGGTTGGACATAAACTCGGAGAATTTTCTCCGACCCGAACTTTCAAAGGTCATCCGGGAACAAAGGCGGAAAAGTCAGCCAAGAGAAAATAATTGCAGTGCTAGGTGCTGAAAGGTAAGCAGTAAGTTTTTTGCTTTCATTTACCATTTACCACTTATCACTTACCACTAGAGATTATGGAAGCGATAGCAAAAACAAGACATCTGAAAGGTTCGCCCCGCAAGGCGCGGCTCGTGATTGATTTGATTCGCGGGCGCAATGTTTCGCAGGCTCTGGCGATTTTGAAATTTACAGATAAGCGTGCGGCTGACCCGATTGCCAAAACTCTGCGTTCAGCGATTGCCAATGCGACTTTTCTGGCGGAACAGCAAAACATCGCTGTTGACCCGGACGATTTGTTTGTAAAAACTTGCTTTGTTGATATGGGAGCGCACAAAAATCGCAGTCGTATGCGTCCCGCGCCTCAAGGTCGCGCCTTTCGTGAACAGCGTCATTATTGCCATATTACGATTATGGTTTCGAGCGATTTGCCGCAAGCGGGCGATGATGACAAATCGAAGAAAAAAGCGCATTTAGCTGCCGGTAAAAAAACGAGCGGCGGTGAAAGAAAATCGAAAACTTCGGTTAAAGAAGCTGTAAAAACTAGTGCGGTGTCCGAAGAAACGAAAACTAAAAAATCAGCCAAAGCGAAAATTGCTGAGGCGAAAAATGAAGCGTTAAATACTGGAGCAGTCGAAAACGAAACACCAATCTTAATCAACGATCCGGTAGCAGTAATGGAAGGAACTGACAGAGAAGCAACGGCGGAAGCGTCGGATGTGAAAGATGTTCAATCACAGACCACAGCTGAAAGAAACGAAACCGCGCCCGCCGACGAAGCGCAGTTAAATATAAACGAAGAGTTGGAAAGACAGTAAAGTAATTTTGGATTTTAGATTTTGGATTTTGGATTGGCGCGAATGTCAAAACCAAATCCAAAATCGCAAATCCAAAATCCAAAATCAAAATATGGGACAAAAAGTTCATCCATACGGCTTTCGAGTCGGATACAACAAAGATTGGCATTCGCATTGGTATGCGAAGCGCGATTTTGCCGCGAATTTGGCGGAAGATCTGGGATTGAAACGCGATTTGAAAAAGCGTTTTGCGGGCGCGGGCGTTTCGCACATTGACGTTGAACGCGCCGCTAACCGTTTGAAAATTATTATTTACACGGCTCGTCCCGGAATTATCATCGGGCGCAAAGGTTCGGAAATCGAAAAGTTGAAAGAGGATTTGTCGAAGAAAACCGGACGCGAGGTGATTGTTTCGATTCAGGAAATTCGCCAGCCGGAACTGAACGCGCAACTACAAGCCGAGAAAATCGCGCAGCAGCTTGAAAAGCGTATCGCGTTTCGACGCGCGATGAAAAAAACCATCGAAGAATCAATTCGTTTTGGTGCGGAAGGTATTAAGATAATGATTGCCGGACGCTTAAACGGTGCGGAAATCGCTAGAACTGAATGGACTTTAGAAGGACGGCTTCCGCTGCATACTTTACGTGCTGATATTGATTACGGATTTGCCGAAGCGTTAACAACTTTTGGAATTATCGGTGTCAAATGTTGGATTTATCGCGGCGAGATTCTCGATCCGAATGCTTCAATGGCACGCGGAACAAATACCGACCCGATGAAAGAAGTGAAAATCCCGTCAGGCGGCGGTCGCGGCGGTCGCCCGCCACGCCGTGATAGAGGCGACAGAGGCGGCAGGTAAATTTTGGATTTTAGATTTTGGATTTTGGATTGGGAACAAAAAACAATCGGCAATCGAAAATCTCATAAATGTTAAGTTGAGGTTCAATTAGTTATGTTAATGCCGAAAAAGGTCAAGCACCGAAGGGTAATGAAAGGTCGGATGAGAGGCAAAGCCTCGCGCGGCGACAAATTAAATTTTGGTGATTTTGGACTGAAAACTTTGGAATCCGCTTGGATTACCGACCGCCAAATCGAAGCCGCTCGTATTGCAATGACGCGCCACATCAAGCGCGGCGGAAAAATCTGGATTCGCATGTTTCCAGACAAGCCGATTACGAAAAAGCCTGCGGAAACTCGTATGGGAAGTGGTAAAGGCGCGCCAGACCATTGGGTCGCAGTCGTCAAACCGGGCAGAATTATGTATGAAATTCAGGGTGTCGAAGAATCCTTGGCGCGTGAAGCATTTCTGCTTGCGGCGCAAAAGTTGCCGGTTAAAACAAAATTCGTAACCCGAGCGGATTTAGAAGGAGGCGTTGTTTAAGAAGATGAGACGAAAAGAAACACTTGAACAGCTTCGTGAAATGGAAACGGACGAATTACGCGAGCAAGCCGACAGTTTGAAGGAATCACTCTTTCGTTTGAAATTCAAAAAGTCTTTGGGCGTGGGCGAATCGGTTAATGACATTCGCCGCGAAAGAAAAACATTAGCGCGAGTTCATACCTTAATTCAGGAAAGAGAATCGCAAAATGAGGCGCAAGCCAAATAGGAAAAAAATCGAAAAATGCCGAGAAAGAAAAAAGAAGATACAGTTGATGAAACGCAGACTGAAGTAAGTGAAACCGAATTGTCGAATGAAAATTCGGTCGAAGCAAAATCTGACGAAAGCACTGCTAATACTAAAGAAACCGCTCAAGACGTAAAAAAGAAAAAGTCGAAAAAGGCAAGCGGCGAAGGAGCGGCAGAGGAAGGTGAAGCAGAAGGAAACACAGACGCAGTAGCTGAAGAACCTTCGCTTATCAGCAGCGTGTTTGAAGCGGTTACATCAGTTGTCGGAGACGTAGCCGAAGCAGTGGTCGGAGGCGCGACGGGTCTGGTCAATACCGTAACGGGCGATGATAACGATGACGCAGACGATTCCTTAGCCGTAAGCAAAAAGACGAGCAAGCGAGCTGAAAAAATCGGAACGGTGCAGTCGGATAAAATGACAAGAACCGTTACCGTGCGCGTTGACCGTGTGGTTAAACATCAGATGTATCGCAAATACGTTAAACGCCGCAAAAAATTTATGGCGCACGACGAACTCGGCGCAAAAACCGGCGACAAAGTTCGCATTATAGAAACCAGACCGCTTTCGGCTAAAAAGCGTTGGCGCGTGGTTGAAATTATTCAGAAAGCGGAAAGATAGTGTAAGTGACAAGTGATAAGTGATAAGTAAAAAAAATACTTTCCGCTCGGCACTTAGCATTTAGCACTCGAATGGAGTGAGATTATGATTCAGATGCAGACCTCTTTGACGGTCGCCGACAATTCAGGTGCGAAGCGTGTGGTAATGATTATGCCGATTGGCGGTTCGACCGGGAAAATTGCCCGGCTCGGTGATAGAATAAAAGTTACCGTCAAGGAAGCGTCGCCGGAAGGAACGGCGAAGAAAGGTAAGGTTTATAATGCCGTGATTGTCAGAACGCGAAAGGAAGTGCGCCGCAAAGACGGAACTTATATTCGCTTTGACGAAAACGCCGCCGTGCTGATCAAGGATGACAATACGCCGATTGGAACGCGCGTTTTCGGTCCGGTCGCCCGCGAATTGCGCGAGAAGAATTTTATGAAAATTGTTTCGCTCGCGCCGGAGGTAATTTAAGTAAAAGTAAAAAGGCAAAAGTAAAAAGTATTGCAATTTTATTTTGACGCTTAATTAAGTAAAGAAATGAAAACGGTAAAAAAAGGAACAGTCAGAAGTAAATTAAAGCGCGGCGACCAGGTTGTGTTTATCGCAGGCAGAGAATACAGCCGTTTTGACAGCAACGGTAGTCGTACACCTTTGCGCGGCAAAGTCATCGCGGTTGATCCGATTAAAGGAAAAGTCAAGATTGAAGGCGCGATGATTATGAAAAGACATCGCAAAGCCGTACCGCAGATGAATGTCGAAGGTGGAATTATCGAACAGGAAGCGTGGGTTGACGTTTCAAACGTCGCGCACATTGACCCGGAATCCGGCAAACCGACGCGCATCAAATATGAAACTAGAGACGGTAAAAAAGTGCGCGTTGCAAAAAGCGGCAAACTAATTGCTGAACCGGAAATAACCAGGCGACCAAGAGCGGAAAACAAAGAACAGGAATAGTTTGAGGTTTGGAAACGCTAGTGAATTAAAAATGCGAAGTCAAAAAACCGAGTAATTTTTAATTTAGAAGCGAGACCCAAGCGCAGATAAGGAGAAACTCAAACAATGGCAAGATTAAAAGAAAAATATAAAAATGAGGTTGCGCCGGCAATCGCCAAAGAATTTGACATTAAAAACCCGATGGCAATTCCGCGCGTTGAAAAAATCGTCGTGAATATGGGAATCGGGGAAGCTATCAGCAATGCCAAGGTTCTCGATACGGCGGTCGAAGAATTGCGCTCGATTACCGGACAAAAACCGGTTGTCACAAAAGCGAAAAAATCAATCGCTTCGTTCAAACTGCGTCAGGGAATGAACATCGGTACGATGGTAACTCTGCGCGGCGACAGAATGTATGAGTTTCTTGACCGCTTGATTTCGGTTGCTCTGCCGCGCGTGCGCGACTTTCGCGGAATCTCCGGCAAAGCATTTGACGGACGCGGAAACTATACGCTCGGCGTTCGTGAACAGTTAATTTTCCCCGAAATTGACTTTAACAAAGTTGATAAAACGCGCGGGATGAACATTTCGATTATAACAACGGCAAAAACCGACGAGCAATCGCGTGCGCTACTAAAAGCACTCGGAATGCCGTTTAGACAATAGTTCAAAGTTCAAAGTTATTTGAGAACTTTGAACTTTGAACTTTGAACCTTGAACTTAAATTATGGCGAAGACAAGTAAAGTTGCAAAAAACGAAAAACGTAAAAAAATGGTGGCGCAGTATGCGACACGCAAGATTGAACTCAAGAAAATCATTAACAGTCCGGGTTCTTCAGTCGAACAGGTTGATGAAGCAGTTATAAAACTGCAAAAATTGCCGCGTGACGCGAGTGCCGTGCGCATTCGCAATCGTTGTTCGCAATGCAGTCGTCCGCGGGGAAACCTGCGCAAATTTGGTCTCTGCCGGATTGCTTTAAGAGAATTAGCTTTGCAAGGACAAATTCCGGGCGTGGTTAAATCGAGTTGGTAAAGAGATTTTCGATTTTTGATTTACAATTTGTAATTTGTCAGACTTTAAAGTTATCAAGCAATAGCAAATCGGCAATCGCAAATAAAATAACGGAGTTAATAAGAAATGACAGACCCAATCGCAGATATGCTCACGCGCATTCGCAACGCAATAGAGGCGAATCATCCGCGTGTGGATATTCCCGGTTCAAAATTGAAGCTGGAAGTCGCGCGAATCTTGAAAGAAGAAGGTTATATCAATAACTTTGTCAACAAAGGCGAAGGCGTTAAATATATGATTCGTATATTTCTGCGTTATGATGCCAAAGGTACTTCTTCAATTACGCATTTGTCGAGAGTTTCTCGTCCCGGACGGCGAGTTTATGTCGGCGCAACCGAAATACCGAGAGTTCTCGGCGGCTACGGAGTTAACATCGTTTCCACGTCGCGTGGTTTGATGAGCGGAAAAACCGCCCGCAAAGAAAATGTTGGCGGCGAGATTTTGGCACAAATTTATTAAACAGTGGTGAACGGTAAGTAGTAAGTTTTTACTTTCACTTTCCACTTAGCACTTAGCACTAAAAAAATTATGTCGCGTGTTGGAAAAAAACCGATTACGATACCGTCGGGTGTCAATGTAACTATTAGCGAAACGGAATTGGAAGTAAAAGGTCCGAAAGGCGTTTTAAGAACTCCGATTCCGAAAGGCGTTGATTTTAAGTTGGAAGACGGAACGCTGGTAGCGGAACGTGCCGATGATGATTTGTCGGCTCTGCACGGTTTGGCTCGCGCTCTGGCAAACAACGCGGTAGTCGGCGTGACCGAAGGTTTCACTAAAGCATTGGATGTCGTCGGCGTTGGTTATAAAGTTGACGTTCAGGGAAAAAAAATAGTTTTCGCGCTCGGCTATTCGCATCCGATTGAATACGCTCTGCCGGATGGTGTTGATGCCAAATCCGAAAGAGTTCCGGCGAAAACGACGATTAACCAATATCAGACGACGGTAACTCTGAGTGGTATTGATAAACAAAAAATCGGACAAGTTGCAGCCGAACTGAATCGTCTGCGAAAACCCGACGCTTACAAAGGCAAAGGTGTTCGGTATTCGGACAAGTTTTACAAATTAAAGCCGGGCAAAACAGGAAAATAAGCCCGATTTTGGATTTTGGTTTTAGATTTTGGATTAGTTTGATTTGAAGAGTTAAATCCGATGATAATCCAAGAAAAAGAATAGCAATCCAAAATCCAAAATCTAAAATCCAATTATGGCAAGCAAGAATAAAGCAGATATACGGCGCGGAGTTCACAGCCGCATTCGCAAAAAAGTGCGCGGCACTTCGGAAAGACCGCGTCTTGCGGTGTTTCGCAGCGTAAGTCATATTTACGCGCAGGTTATTGACGACGACAACGGAAAAACTTTGGCGGCGGCTTCCACCACTGAAAAGGATTTGGGCGTTAAAAGCGGCGGAAACATCGAAGCGGCGGAGACAATCGGAAAAACGGTTGCCAAACGCGCTTTGTCGGCTGGCGTATCGCAAGTCGTTTACGACCGCGGTGGATACGTCTATCACGGACGGGTTAAAGCGTTAATCGATGCGACGCGAGTCGGTTTGGATAAGGACCCGAACGATGTTTCTGACGAAGATTCAACTGAAGATTCAGCCGATAAAAGCACGCTTAGTTCGGTTGCGTCGACGGTTGGAAGTATCTTCGGAGCGGTTACCGGCGCAATCAGCACTTTCGTCGAAGATATAACGGAAGCTCCCGCGAAAGAATCGGACGCGACAGACGCTCAGAAAACCGATGACGAGACGGAAACGCAAACTGATAAAGTGAAAGACGAAGCAAAAGAAGAAAACAATGAAAACGAATAGACAACGAATTTCTCCGAACAACTTAATCTTAAAAGACCAATTGATTTCCATCAATCGCGTTACAAAAGTCGTGAAAGGCGGTAAAAATATGTCGTTTGCCGCGCTGGTCGTCGTCGGCGACGAAGCCGGTCACGTCGGTTTCGGAACGGGCAAAGCAAAGGAAGTTCCGAACGCGATTAAAAAAGCAATCGAAGCGGCGAAAAATAATTTGATTCGCGTTCCTTTAATCGAAGGGACATTGCCGCACCAAATGCTCGGCGAATACGGCGCGGGCAAGGTTTTGCTCAAACCGGCAAAGGAAGGAACGGGAGTTATCGCAGGCGGCGCGGTTCGCGCGATTTTGCAGGTTCTCGGCATTCACAACGTGCGAACGAAAATTCTGGGTTCGACCAACGCGCACAATGTTATCCGCGCAACTTTCGACGGATTAACAAGAATGAAAGACCCGATGGAAGTCGCGCGTCTGCGCGGCAAACAGGTTGGAGAACTTTTATAGTCATTTATCATTTATCATTGAACATTTATCAAAATTCCGATGTTCAATGATAAATGATAAATGATAAATGACTAAAGTTATGGCTAAGAAAGAAGAAACAAAGACGAGCGGCGGAACAATCAAGATTCAGTATTACAAGAGTATGATTGGTTATTCTAAAAAGCAGAAGGCGATTGTGAAAAGTTTGGGCATTACCAAACTCAATCAAACGGTTACGCGCCCGGATAGCGCGGCAATGCGCGGCATCGCGGAGAAAATTCCGCATATTTTGAGAATTGTCGAATAGGATTTCGTAAATCGTGAATCGTTAATCGTGAATAGATAATTCCTGAGCTTTGGGACAAAACGCTATTTACAATTCACCGTTCACGATTTACTATTTAGAGGAAGAAATGGCACTATCACTGAATAATTTGAGTCCGACGAAAGGCTCGACACATAAGAAGAAGAGAGTTGGGCGCGGTCCCGGTTCGGGTCTGGGCAAAACCGCCGGACGCGGACACAAAGGGCAAAAATCGCGCTCCGGTTACAGCAAAAAAATCGGTTTTGAAGGCGGGCAGATGCCGCTCCAACGCCGCTTGCCGAAGCGCGGTTTCACTAATATCTTTAAGAAAAAGTGGATTGAAATCAGCCTTGCCAAATTGGAAGAAAGTTTTAACGCGGGTGATGAGATTACGCCGGAAGTTCTTCACGGAAAAGGCTTGATTAAAAAAGCCAAGCACGACCTCGTGATTTTAGGAAACGGCGATATATCGAAGGCTCTGAAAATTTCCGCGCATCGTTTCACCAAAACCGCCAGAGAAAAAATTGAAAATGCCGGCGGCAGCATTACGGAAATCGTCAAACACAAACAAGCGGAAGCCCAAAGCTAGTTAAGTTATTATTTTAGATTGCCAGAGAGGAAAGTATGGAAAAGTTTTTTGCCGCCATCCAAAATATGTTCAAAGTTCCCGAACTGCGAAGGAGAATTTTCTTCACGCTCGGGATGCTGGCAATTTACCGTCTGGGAGCGCACGTTACCGCGCCGGGAGTTAACAAAGCGCGGCTCGAACAAGTCTGGAGCGAAGTCGCCGGAACGCTGCTCGGCGTTCTCGATTTATTTTCGGGTGGAAACTTTCGCACGATTTCGGTTTTCGCGCTCGGCGTTACGCCGTATATTACCGCTTCGATTATTTTGCAATTGATGCCGGTTTTATCCCCGCAGTTTAAAAAGGTTCAGGAAGAAGGCGAAGTCGGACGACAAAAAATTAATCAGTGGACGCGCTATCTGACAGTTCTCTTGTGCTCTGTGCAGACGTTTTTCGTCGCAACCTGGCTTCAGAAAAACGGCGTTATTTCCGAAACCTGGTGGGCAACGCTGATGATTGTCGTAACCTTGACGACCGGAACGATTTTCGTGATGTGGCTCGGCGAACAAATCACCGAACGCGGAATCGGCAACGGAATTTCACTGCTGATTTTTGCAGGTATCGTTATTGGTTTGCCAAACGGAATCGCCCAGATTTCCGAAAGAATCGGAGCAGGCGACCCGACGCAAACGCTCGGCGTTATCTTTTTAGTCGTGGTTATGGTGGCGCTGATTGCGCTGATTGTTTATGTCGAATCGGCGCGAAGAAATATCGCTATCAGCTACGCGAGTCGGCGAGTCGGCAACGAAACATTTCGCGGACAGGAAACGAGTTTGCCGCTGAAGATAAATATGGGCGGTGTTATTCCCGTGATTTTCGCTTCGTCCGTTTTGGCGATGCCGCAAACGGTTTTCTCGGCTTTGCCGCCCGACCCGAATAATCCGAATACGCTTTGGGGAAAAATATACACATTTTTCCAGCAGTTTCACGGCGGCGACCCGTATTATGAATTCGTGTTTATTTCGCTGATTGTGTTGTTCACGTTTTTTTACATCACGATTATTTTCAACACCGATGAAGTTTCGGACAATTTGAGAAAGCACGGCGGATTCGTTCCAGGCGTGCGTCCGGGCGCGCAGACGGCTGAATATCTAAATACGATTTTGACCAGACTGACGACGGTTGGCGCACTTTATTTAGCATTTATCGCTTTCGTTCCGCAACTTCTTTTGAGCGGATTCAAAGTTGCGCGGCTTCCGTTCATCGGACCTGCGATAGATAATTTTTTGACCGCAACGCCCGGTCTTAGCTGGATTCCGACAGGTTTGGGATACCAATTTTTCTTCGGCGGCACATCGCTTTTGATTCTTGTCGGTGTGGCGATGGACACGATTTCACAAATCGAAGCGCAATTAGTAATGCGGAATTACGAAGGCTTTTTGGGCGCAGGTTCGCGCCTTCGCGGAAGACGCGCTTAAAAATTACGAGTTTCAAATTACGAATTACGAATTTAACCGTAATTGTTAATTCGTAATTCGTAATTGATTTTATGAGTAAGATTATCGTTTTAATCGGCGCGCCCGGCGCGGGAAAAGGAACACAGGCACGGCTGCTCGAAGAACGCAAAAATATTCCGCAAATTTCCACCGGCGATATGTTCCGCGAGATGAAAAATCTGGATTCGTCGCTGGCGCGTGAAGTTCAAGCGATTATGAGTTCGGGAAAGTTGATTTCCGACGAGCTGACTTTTCAGATTGTCAAAGACCGAACGTCGCGTGAAGACTGTAAAGGAACTTATATTTTGGACGGTTTTCCGCGCACTGCCCGGCAAGCCGAGATGCTTGAAGTTTTGGCTTTGGAACAAGACAAAAAAATAAGCGCGATTCTGGTGGACGTTCCGCTTAAAAATTTAGAAAAGAGAATGACCGGACGTAGGAGTTGTCCGATTTGCGGAGAGATTTACAACGTCAATTTTAAGCCGCCAAAAAATGATAATGTTTGCGATTTTCATCCCGAAATCGCATTGAATCATCGCGCGGACGATACAGAAGAAAAGGTGAAAGTCAGGCTTTCAACTTACGAACAGCAAACCAAGCCGCTACTTGATTATTACGAAAAAACTGGACGTTTGCAGAAAGTTGACGGCACGGGAGATTTGGAAACGATTTATCGTGAATTGGAAAAGTTAGTTAAATAGATATCAGATGTTAATAAAATCATACTGACATCCGACATCTATGTTCTGTGATTCAAAAATTGGCGGATTCATCAGCAAATTTAGCCAAGTTTTGTTGGGAAGGAAAATGATTATCGCCAAATCGAGAAAAGATTTAGACCGGATGCGCGAATCTGGTGAACTTATTGCCGAAGTTCGGGAAGTTGTGCGCGAGATGATTGAGCCGGGCATTACAACACTTGAACTCAATGAAGTAGCTGAAAAAATGATGCGCGATGCAGATGCAATTCCCAGTTTTATCGGTTATCAACCTTCGGGAGTGGTTGCTTTTCCATTTGCGATTTGCGCTTCGGTTAATGAGCAAGTCGTTCACGGATTTTCAAACGACGTTCCGCTCAAAGAAGGTGATATTCTTTCGGTTGATATGGCGGCAAGTTATAACGGGTTTGTCGGTGATACGGCATTCACCGCTCCGGTGGGAGAAGTCAGCGACGAATTGAAGCAGTTAATTCGAGTAACGGAAGAATGTTTGGAAAGAGCTATTGAACAGTGTCGTCCGAACAAGAGAATTGGTGATATTAGCTGGGCGGTGCAGGAACACGCCGAACGATACGGTTACGGAATTGTGCGCGATTATACTGGACACGGTATCGGACGAAATATGCATGAAGCGCCGCAAATTGCCAATTACGGAAGAGCGGGAACAAAAGAAAAAATTCGCGCTGGCTATTGTTTTGCGATTGAGCCGATGCTGAATCTCGGAACTTACGAAACGAAAACTCTGGAAGATAAATGGACGGTTGTAACTTTGGATGGAAAACCGAGCGCGCATTGTGAACACACAGTCGCCATAACGACGGAAGGACCCGAAATTTTAACTTTAACGAAAAAGCAGAAAGCAGGGCTTAAAGAAACAAAATCAGAAACCGTTTCCGCTTGACTTGAAAAAGGTTGAAAAAAAAGCTAACATTTACGGTTTGTCCAACAAGTAAATAAGTTGGCATTGCAAGTTTATGTCAAAAGAAGAAGCGATAGAAGTTATTGCGACCGTGCTTGAAACTTTGCCGAACGCGATGTTTAAGGTTGAGCTTGAAAACAACCAGCATCAAGTTCTGGCGCATATTTCAGGGAAAATGCGGAAAAATTTTATTAGAATTCTGCCCGGCGACAAGGTTCAGGTTGAGCTTTCGCCGTATGATTTAAATCGCGGGCGAATCACCTATCGTTACAAATAGAAAGCGAGTAGAAAGCGAGGCAAACAAGAAAATGAAAGTTCGTCCATCAGTAAAAAAGATTTGCGATAAATGCAAAATTGTTCATCGAAAAGGCATTGTGCGCGTGATTTGCGATAATCCAAAGCATAAACAAAGACAAGGGTAGAAAATTGCAGATTCCAGATTAATCTGGAATCTGCAATTTAGGAGAAATTATGGCTCGTGTAGCAGGTGTAGATTTACCGCCAAATAAAAGAGCGCAGATTGGTTTGACTTATATTTACGGCATCGGCAAATCACGTGCAACCGCGATTTTAGGTGAAGCCGGTGTTGGTTTTGATACAAAAATCAAAGATTTGAGTGAAGACGAACTGGCGCAGATTCGCGCGCTTCTTGATGCCCAAGGCAACATCGAAGGCGATTTGCGCAAGCGCGTGCAAATGGATGTCAAGCGTTTGATGGACATCGGCTGCTATCGCGGTCTTCGGCATCGTCGCGGTCTGCCGGTTCGAGGACAGCGCACCAGCACTAACGCTCGCACCCGCAAAGGTCCGCGCAAAGCCGCCGTTGCGAAGAAGAAAGCACCGGGCAAGAAATAGTATTCAGTTATCAGTCAATAGCTATCAGTCTATAAAGACTTATGATAACTGATAACTGATAACTGTTGACTGATAACTTAATTATGGCAAAAGCAACTACAACAAAAAAGAAAACTTTTCGTAAAAAAGAGAAAAAGAACATTCCTTACGGGATTGTGCATATCGCGGCATCGTTTAACAATACGCTGATTTCGATTACCGATGCGGAAGGCAATCTGGTTTCGCAATCTTCTTCAGGCGCACGCGGTTTTCGCGGTTCGCGCAAAGGAACACCTTTTGCGGCGCAGCAAGCCGCATCTGAAGCCGCAAAAAAAGCGATTGAAGTCGGTATGCGCGAAGTAGAAGTTCGCGTTAAAGGTCCGGGTGGCGGACGCGAATCGGCGATTCGCGCAATCAACCAAGCGGGAATTCGCGTTACTACGATTCGTGATACAACGCCGATTCCGCATAACGGTTGTCGTCCGCCGAAACGCCGAAGAGTTTGAGGATTTGTGATTTTCAATTTGCGATTTGCGATTGAAAACCAGAACCAAAGTTTGAAATTTTAACAATACTATCGAAAGGATGAAGGGAATCTAAAAATTCCTGTAAACTTTTCCGTCAAAGATGAATCGTCGCGTTTTACGATTAGCGTCGATTGGAAACAATCGCGAATCGAAAATCGCAATTAATTTGACGGAGGCAAAAAACAAAATATATGGCTAGATATAGAGATGCGGTGTGCCGACTGTGCCGCCGCGAAGGTGGAAAATTATTTTTGAAAGGCGACCGGTGTTTTAAGCCCTCGTGCGCGATTGAAAAACGTGGAACGCAGCCTCCGGGAATGCACGGCGCAACTGCGAGGCGCAAGGTTTTAGCCGGTTACGGACAGCAGCTTCGAGAAAAACAAAAGGTCAAGCGCATTTATTTCGTGCTTGAAAAACAGTTTCGTAATTATTTCGAGAAAGCATCCAGACAAAAAGGCATTACGGGCGAAAACTTGCTGTTTATGCTTGAGCGTCGGCTTGATAACGTCGTTTATCGGGCGGGTTTTTCGACTTCTCGCCGGCAGGCGCGTCAACTTGTCAATCACGGACACATCGAAGTCAACGGACGTAAAGTTGATATTCCGTCCTTCCAAGCGAAGCAAGGCGACATTATTACCGTTAAAGATAAAAGCGTCAAAAATGTCCACGTCGAAGGCGCGTGGCAAACTGCCGTCGGTCGCGGTCGCCCGAATTGGATTTCGGCGGGCGGTGATGAATTGACTGTAACAGTTTCAGCTTTGCCGACACGACAAGATATTGACGCGACAATCAACGAACAGTTAATCGTCGAGCTTTACAGCAAATAGTATTTAGTCTTGAGTCTGGAGAGTCTGGAGAGTATAAAGAGTCGAAATCACTTGACTCATGACTCTCCGAACTCTCTGGACTTTCCAGACTTTTAAAAGAATATGACACAAAACAATCAATGGACGGATTTCCAAATGCCCAATCGTTTGAACGTCGAAACCGAGACTTTGACGGAGCGATATGGGAAATTTTTTGCACAGCCGTTTGAGCGCGGTTTCGGCACAACTATCGGCAATTCGCTTCGTCGCGCGCTTCTTTCATCAATCGAAGGCGCGGCGGTTACCGCCGTTAAAATAGAAGGCGTCGAGCATGAATTTTCCTCTATTAAAGGGGTAGTCGAGGATGCAACAGACGTTATTTTAAATATCAAGCAGATTCCATTTAAACTTCACGGCGGTATTCCAAAAACACTGACCATCAATAAACAAGGCGCGGGCGAAGTTACCAGCGCGGATATTGAAGCAGATGGTGAAGTCGAGATTTTAGATAAAAATATTCATATCGCAACCATCAGTGCAAACGGCGATATTAGCATCGAGATGCGTCTGAAAAGCGGTCGCGGTTATGTTTCCGCCGAATTTAACAATGACGAAGACCTTTCGGTCGGCTATATTCCGATTGATTCAGTGCATACGCCGATAAAAAAAGTCAATTACAGCGTTGATAAAACGCGACAAGGCTCAAACACGGAATTTGATAAATTGGTTATCGAAGTTTGGACGGATGGTTCGGTCAAACCTGACGATTCTATCGGTCTGGCGGCGAAACTCGTCAAGGACCATATGTCAATCTTCGTCAATTTTGAAGAGGAAGAAGACGATTTTAAATTTGAAGACATCGCGCGTCCGCCGCTTCTGCGAAACGATTTACTCGACCGCCCGGTGGATGAACTTGAACTTTCCGTGCGTTCATATAATTGCTTGAAAAATGCGGACATTCGTTCGATTCGAGATTTAATCCGGCGCAGCGAGCGAGATATGCTGCACACGAAAAATTTCGGCAAAAAATCTTTGACGGAAATCAAAGATATGCTCCATGGAATGGGCTTGGATTTCGGAATGGATTTTGATGAGCAGGGAAATCCGATTCCCGGTTCGGGCGGACGAGACTTAGATTAAAATTAGTGGATAACTGATAACGATTAGTGGATAATTTTGTTTTTTCACTATCAGTAATCGGTTATCCATTATCCACTATTATGAGACATTTAAAAGCACATCGTAAATTGGGAAGAACTACGGAGCATCGAATTTCGATGTTGCGCAATATGGCGGCTTCTTTGATAACAGCAGACAAGGAATATATTATTACGACCGTTCCTAAAGCTAAAGAACTTCGCCCATTTGTCGAAAAAATTATCACAATGGCGCGGAAGGCGAAAAATTTGACCGGCGACGAAGCAAAAGCGCAAGAAGTTCACCTGCGCCGGCAAGCGGCAAGTTATTTCCATTCGGGAAACCGAACTTTCAAAAACGAACAAAGCCGTTTTCGCGGAAAAAAAGGCGAGTCGAAAGAAAAGATTGAAAGAACGGCTGGGGTTAAAGCCGTACAGCGCCTTTTCGATGAACTTGGAACTCGTTATAAAGACCGCAACGGCGGTTATACGCGTATTATCAAACTTGGACGGCGAAGCGGCGACAATGCTGAACTGGCAGTTATCGAGTTGGTTGATAATCCGCGTGAGTTAGCAGCGAAGGAATAAAGGAATCAAGGCAAAATGAGTGAAGACGCAGGTTCAGCAAAAACGAAGGAACAAAATAAAGGACAAACACGCGCGAGCGGCAAAAAAAGCAGTTCGCCGAAAAAGACCGCGCAAACGTCCGAGCCTTCGCTGAATATGGCTGAACTGCAGGAACTTGCTAATCTGGTTGATGAACACGGATTTACCGATTTTGAGTTTGAAAATGAGAACATTCGTGTTCGATTGAGTAAAAATCCTGTACCGCAAATTATTCAAGCCGCTCAACATTACGCGCCGTCTGCCACTTCATCTTCTTCCGCTCCCGCTCAAACTGTCTCAGCTCCGACGGAAAATAAGTCGGAAACAGTTGCTGCGGAAACGTCTGCCGATGAAAATTTACATACGATTACTTCGCCAATTGTCGGCACGTTTTATCGTTCGCCCGCGCCCGATAAAGAACCTTATGTGAAAGAAGGTAGTAATGTGTCGCCCGATACGATTGTGTGTATTGTCGAAGCAATGAAATTGATGAACGAAATCGAAGCAGAAGTGGCAGGCGAAGTCGTCAAAGTTTACGTCGAAAGCGGTCAACCCGTCGAGTACGGTCAGCCACTCTTCGGAATCAAAAAATAAGTCCAAAGTCGAATGTCCAAAGCCCAAAGTCAGATTCGTTTTTTCTGCGTTGGACTTTGGACTTTGGACTTTGGGCTTTAGACTTACATGAAAAAGCGAGAGATTCGCAAAATTTTAATTGCCAATCGCGGCGAGATTGCGTGTCGAATAATCTGGACGTGCAAGGAGATGGACATTCGCACGGTTGCCGTGCATTCTGAAGCCGACAAGGAAGCTCTGCACGTCCGTTACGCTGACGAAGCCATCTGTATCGGCGCGGCGCAGTCGGCTCAGAGTTATCTGAACATTCCTTCGATTATCAGCGCGGCGGAAATCACGAATGTTGACGCGATACATCCTGGATACGGTTTTCTCGCTGAGTCTGAAACATTTGCGAAAATCTGCGAAGACTGCAATATCAAATTTATCGGTCCGCGCCCGCACGTTATCGGAATGATGGGCGATAAAGTCGAAGCCAGACGGACGATGAAAGCGGCGGGCGTTCCGATTTTACCGGGAAGTCCCGAACCGATTGAGAGCGCGGAAGAAGCGATAATACTGGCAAAAGAAATTGGGTTTCCGATAATTATCAAAGCGGCGGCGGGCGGCGGCGGGCGCGGAATGCGAATTGTCCGTCGTGAAGAAGATTTGGCGACGAATCTTGAAACCGCGCAAACCGAAGCACTGGCGGCGTTTAAGAACGGAAGCGTTTATATCGAAAAATATATCGAGCGTCCGCGCCATATCGAAATTCAGGTTTTAGCCGACGAATACGGCAACTGCATTCATTTAGGGGAGCGCGAATGCACGATTCAGCGTCGTCATCAAAAGTTATTGGAAGAAGCACCTTCGCCCGTCATTACACCGGAACAGCGTGAAAAAATGGGCGCGGTTGCCGTTAAAGCGTGTCAGGAAATCGGTTATTCGAGCGCGGGAACTTTCGAGTTTCTACTAGATGAAGACGGAAGTTTCTATTTTATGGAAATGAACACGCGCATCCAGGTCGAGCATCCGGTAACCGAAATGGTTACGCTTGCCGACATCGTGCGTAATCAAATCCGTATCGCGCAAGGCGAAAAGCTCGGCTACGTACAGGATGATTTGCAGATTGTCGGACACGCTATCGAATGCCGAATCAACGCCGAAGACCCGATAAAATTTACGCCGTCGCCGGGGAAAATTACGGCTTTTAACATACCGGGCGGTCCGGGTGTGAGAGTTGACACTGCAGTTTATCCGGGCTATACCGTTCCGCCGTATTACGATTCGATGATTGCAAAACTAATCGTTCACGCCAGAACACGCGAACTTGCTATCGCCCGAATGAAGCGTGCGCTGGAGATGATGGTCGTCGAAGGAATAAAAACGACGATTCCTCTGCACCTGAAAATTATGAACGACGAAAACTTCCAAAACGGCAATTTTTCTACCAAGTTTATGGAAGAATTTCAAATGTAAAAGTTGATAACTGACAGATGATAGTGGATAATAAACAAAGAATAATTAACTCTCTATCAAATATCAGTTATTCAGTAAATTTTTGCGGTTACCGGTTTAAAACGAACGGAGTTACTGCGAACTAGGAGAAACCATTTTACAATTATGGCAACATTAAAAGAAACAAAAGAAACTATCGTCGGCGACTATAAAACACACGCTAGCGACACCGGTTCGTCGCAGGTGCAAATCGCGCTTTTAACGCAGCGCATCAATGAATTAACCGAACATTTCAAAGTTCACAAAAAAGACAATCACTCGCGCCGAGGCTTGCTGAAAATGGTTTCGCGCCGCAGAAAACTGCTTGATTATCTCAAACGCCAGAACATCGGCGAATACCACGAAATTATTCAGAAGCTAGGACTGAGAAGGTAGTTTAAGGTAAAAGTAAAAAGGCAAAAGGAAAACAAACCATTCCGTGAACTTTCACCTTTTTCCTTTTACCTTTGCCTTACAAGAATTGACGGCTTCGAGTCATTATACAAAAAAGTTCTCTCGAAGAATTTGCCTGATGGTTGCTGAACGTGACAGCGCATAAACCGAAGGCAAAAGAGAACAATCGAAAAATCAGAGCGGCAGGGCTTTCACGACATAGCTCCTGTCGCTTTTTGTTTAGAAAGTAGTGAATTGTAAATTATGAACGATTGTTTTATAAATTTTGAATTGTGAGTTAAGCGAAAAACGCAGGCAAAAAATTAATTTCCATTCACGATTTACGATTCACAATTAGCGAGGAAAGAAAATATGGCACAAAGAAAATACTTAAAAGAATCAATAAAATTGGGCGACGAAACTTTATCGGTGGAAACCGGAAAGGTTGCCAAACAAGCCGACGGTTCGGTGATAATCAGTTACGGCGAAACGATGCTCTTAGTTACCGCCGTCAGCGCGCACATTGCAAAAGAAGGACTTGACTTTTTTCCGCTCACGGTCGAATACCGAGAATCAACTTACTCCGCCGGACGAATTCCGGGAAACTACTTTCGGCGCGAAGGTCGCCCGAACGAAAAGGAAACTTTAACTTGCCGCCTGATTGACCGTCCCGTCCGCCCGCTTTTCCCCGACGGTTACCGTTTTGAAACACAAATTGTCGGCTCGGTTATTTCTTCGGATTCGGAAAACGACCCGGACGTAATTGCAATTACGGGCGCGTCCTGCGCTTTGTATTTGTCGGATATTCCATTTGATAATCCGATTGCGGCTGTCCGCGTCGGGTTGATTGATGGTAAATACATTATCAACCCGACATATGACCAAAGACGCGACTCGCAGTTAAACTTAGTAGTTGCGGGAACGGAAGAAGCCGTCGTAATGGTCGAAGCCGAAGCGCGCGAAGTTGCGGAAAATATAATGGTCGAAGCCTTGATGCTGGCGCATAAGGAAATCAAACGTCTGTGTTTATGGCAGAGAGAATTGTTCAAAGCTCTCGACATCAAAAAGCGCGAATTTGAAATATCGCCGCTTGATGAAGATTTAACCGCCGAAATCGAGAAAAATTACACCGACAAATTGCGCGAAGCACTCGATACAACCGGCAAAGACAAGCTAACTTCTTACGCGGCGGTTGACGCGCTGAAAAAGGAAGTCGTTGCAAGCTATCCCGAAGACGACGCGGTAAAACGCGCAATGGCTGGAAAAGTTTTCTCGCATCTGAAGGAAAAAATTTTTCGTGACGATATGCTCGACAATCGTCGTCGCCCCGACGGGCGCAAGTTTTCCGAGATTCGTCCGATTTCCTGCGAAGTCGGCTGGCTGCCCAGAGTTCACGGCTCGTCGCTTTTTACGCGCGGTGAAACGCAGGCGATTGTAACGGCAACTTTGGGAACGAAGATGGACGAGCAGTTTATTGACGATTTGGAAAAGGGCGAAGTCAAAAAGCGCTTTTTACTGCATTATAATTTTCCGCCGTATTCGGTCGGCGAAACCGGACGAGTCGGCTTTACTAGCCGCCGCGAAGTCGGACACGGCAATTTAGCCAGACGCGCGCTGGAAGCTGTGTTGCCCGACGAATCTGATTTTCCATACACGCTTCGCATCGTTTCCGACATCACCGAATCGAATGGCTCAAGCTCGATGGCTTCGGTTTGCGGCGGAACTTTGTCTCTGCTGGACGCGGGCGTTCCGCTCAAACGCGCCGTTGCAGGCGTGGCGATGGGCTTAGTGATGGAAGGCAATCGTTACGCGATTTTGTCCGATATTGCGGGCGCGGAAGACCATTACGGCGATATGGATTTCAAAGTAACAGGTACGACCGAAGGCATCACGGCTTTGCAGATGGACATAAAAATCGGCGGAATTAATTCGATGATTTTGTCGGAAGCCTTAGAGCAGGCAAGAAAAGGTCGGCTGCATATTCTGGAAATTATGAAGCAGGCGATTGAAAATCCCCGTGAAGAAATCTCGCCGTATGCGCCGCGCATTATCACTATCAAAATCAATCCCGATAAAATCCGCGACATCATCGGACCGGGCGGCAAAATGATTCGCTCGATTACCGAAGAAACCGGCGCGAAAATTGACGTTTCCGATGACGGAACGGTCAACATTGCAACCGCCGACGGTGACGCGGCACAAGCGGCGCTTGCTCGTATTCGCGGGTTGACTGCCGAAGCGGAAATTGGCGAAACATACCTCGGAACGGTTTCCCGAATCGTTGATTTCGGCGCGTTTGTCGAAATTTTGCCAGGACTTGACGGCTTGCTGCATATTTCTGAAATTTCCGACCGCCGCATCAAAGACGTGCGCGACGAACTCAAGGAAGGTCAGCAAATTATGGTCAAATGCATCGGCAAGGAAGGCAACAAAGTTAAACTTTCGCGCAAGGCGGTTTTGCAGGAAGAACAAGCCCACGCGGAAGCGAGCTAAACGATGAATTAGGAACGATGAATGATGAATTAAAGAAATTGTCTTACATTTTTCATTTATCGTTCCGTGTTCATCAATTCTCTAATTCGCCAGCCCCAAAATTTTTTCAATCTGGGCAAGATGGCGAGCTTCGTGTCCGCCGACCAGCGTGAGCCATTCGTGCGCGGTTAATTGACCCATAAACGGATGCGGAAATTTATAATCCGCACATTCCACTGATTCAAAAAGCGGACGCAGCTTTTCCAAATTCTGACGGTTTTCTTCCATTTTTGCCAAGGATTCATTGATGGTTAATTTTCCTGTCGGGTGAACTATATCAGGTGCTTCAAATTTCAGTTGCCGCGCTTCTACCGCCTTTTTCGCAAAATTATCCGTCAAAATCACTTCGCCGTTCGATTTTTTTCCTGCGCTCTGTGCCTGCGCGAGCAACTTAGCTGAGATTCTCGTCATTCCGTCCTGAACAATCGCAATATGCTCGACGATGTGCGCAATTGTCCATTTTTCGCCGTCGGGCAAGAACGCTAGTTGCTCATCATTTAGCTTGGCGATTGTTTCTTTCAGTTTGGCGCGGATATTATCGTTTGCCATATAAATGTCAGCTATTGTTTGATTACTCATATTTTTGTTCTCCAATTTAATTTCTGAGCGCAATTGCTTGTGGACTAAGTACCAAGCGATGCCAGCGCAAATAGCTTCGCGCACTGTCCGCTTCGTTTTTCATTTGTTTAATATAACCTGTCTGCAGATAAAGCATTTCATCTTCCGTCCATTTGAGGTCAATAATCGGATTAAACGAAACTAAGGTATTTTCGTCGGGCAAAGTGCCGATTGGCTGATTTGTCGCATTATTTGGCTGCGTGTCCGTGTTTGTCTGAGCATTTGTGTTTGACTGCGTGTTTGAATTCACCGCCGCGTTTGCATCTGTATTTGCATTTCCGCTCTGTTCTTTTCGCTGCAAATCTTCGTCGAAAGACTTTGAAGAAATCAACAATTGATTTCGCAGAGGAATCGCGGCTTGCGTCGGCGCGTCGCCGATTGCGTCGTAAATTCTCACCTGTTTATCAAACGCGACCGCAACCTTTGCCGAATCGGGCGACCAAGCCGGATGAACAATTGTCAGATTATCGTCAAGCCGGCGTTCGCGTCCGTTCTTTTCGACAAGGCGCGGTCTGCCCGCCGGAGCAAACGCTTCGGCGCGACTTTCGGCTTGATACTGCAAAAATCTCCACTCTTGAAAAGTTGCCGCGAGTGCCACGAGTGCCGAGCCGTCAGGCGACCAAACGAAATAAAAATAAATCAAACCTTCGTTTTGCGTAACCGGCTTTAAATCGTTGCCGTCGGCATTGCTGATATAAATTTGCTCGGTGCGAAACGTCAAAACGGCTTTCGGCTGCTCAATAATAGGTGTTTCGATTGCGGCTGGATTCGCGTTTTCCGTATTCGCGCCTGCATTTGCATCGGTGTTAGTATCGGTTTCAGAGTTCGATGTAGTATTTGCCTGGTTTTCCGCCGGATTTGGAGTCGGCAGCGCAGATATTTGTCCGACGCGAGTCATTGCCATAAACGCGATGTCAGCGGAATCCGGCGACCAGACAATCGTGTCCGGGTAATGAACCGCCATTCCGTCGGGCGTTATTTTCCGCAATAGTTTCCCGTCCGCCGAATACATATCGAGCCGAAAATCTCCCTGCGAATCTTCCGCTTTGTGATAAACCGCCAAAACTCTCTGTTTGTTCGGCGAAACGATTGTTTTATCAAGGATTTCCTGCATCCGATTTTGGTCAAAATCTGTCTGCACGGCGACATTTCTTTCTTCCGTCTGGGCAGTTTCACCGTTGGCTGGCGGCGCGGGAACGTCCGTCTCAAGCCGGAAATTTAATTTCAGAGCCGGAACGTCACGCAAAGTCGCGGGCGCAACCGTCGGCGGTTGAAAGACGCTTTTTTGACACCCGAAAGCGGAAAATACCAGCGCGATTAAAATCAACTTTGCAAAGTTTCTTTGAAACATAAAAACAAATAATGATAGGTGAAAAGTGAAAAGTGAAAAGTGAAAAGTGAAAAGTAATAAGTAATAAGTGATAATCAAAGGTATTAATTGTTCATTTCTAGTTTTTGACCTTTCACTTATTACTTTTCACTTTTCACTTTTTCTCATTTTAATTCAGTGCCGAAATAGCTTTGATACAAGCGTTTCTGCTCGTCCGAAGGATTTGCAACGGCGACGATTTCGTAATTTTGCGCGGCGCGTCCGCCGAGCGTAATTTCAACGTCGCGCATTTCGTCAAAACGAAAAACCGTTAGTTTCACTTTATCGCCCGGACGTTTTTCCGCTAAATAACTTTGCAAAAACGTCTGCGTCGCGCGATTTCCGTCAATGGCGATAATCTGGTCGTTAGTGTTCAATCCTTGCTCGTAAGCGGGCGAGTCGGCAGGCACGGAAGTTATATTCAAACGCTCGCCCGCCTGTGTTAAGTTTGCGCCGAGATAAGCCGCTTCACGTTTCGACGCGCCGGTCGAAAGCTGCAAGCCGAAGCCGTTTAAAATTGAGTTGTAATCAATTTCATCGCGCCCGCGAACATACTTCGAGAAGAAATCATTCAAGGATTTTCCAGCCATCGTTTCCGATATTTTCTGGTAATCTTCCGGCGTGTAATTTTTGTTCTTTTTGGAAAATTCGTTATAAAGAAAACGCATTACGTCGTCCAGAGATTTCGCGCCACCGGACGAACGGCGAATTTCCAAATCGAGCAGAAAGTTGACGATTTCGCCTTTGTCGTAATACGAAATTTGATTGTTGACGGAATTTTCATCCTGTCGGTAATACTTTATCCAAGCGTCAAAACTCGCTTCTTCGAGACTTGTCTGAAAACGTCCCGGACGATTTTGCAGGGCTTGAAACGCATTAGCTTTTCCGTCCAAAAATTCTTTCTCGGAAATCAAACCCGCGCGCTCGACTAAAACGCTTTCGTAATAAGCCGTGCCGCCTTCGGCAACCCACAGCAGTTTTGTGTAGTTTTCGTTTTCGTAATCGAACGGACCTAAAGCATCGGGGCGAATTCGCTTGACGTTCCAGACGTGGAAAAATTCGTGCGCGACCAGCGATAAAAAACTGTTGTAGCGTTCGCCTCTGAAACCGAAACGATTAAACTGCAAAGCGGTCGAATTAAGATGTTCGAGTCCGCCGCCGCCGCGCAAATTGACGATAAACAAATAATCTTTGTAGGGAAGATCGCCGAAAATTTTTGTGGATTCTTCGACAATTTTCTTTATGTCAGCGGCGGTTTTCTGCATATCGTAATTGCCTTCGCCTTCAAAAACGATGCGATGCGGCTTTCCCTGCGCGTCAAATGAAATTTCCTTGAAATCGCCGACTTCAAACGGCGAATCGTATAAAATGTCGAAGTTTTCGGCGCGAAAAGTATTCGTTTGTCCTTCGACTTTCGGCAAACCGGTCGCAATTTTCCAATTGCCGAACGGAACGACTTTCAATGTCGAAGGCGCGCCGATTTGGTCTTTTGGAAACATCAAAAGCGCGGCGTTGTTAAAAAATGCGTGTTCGGCGTTGAGTTCGTTAGTGCGAACCGTCAATTCATTGGCATAAACATTGTATCTGGCGACGATTTGCTTTGCGCCTTTCGTGTCAATTTGCCAGGTATTTTTGTTTGTCTTTTGCCACGTCAAATCGTTTCCGCTCGCGTCTTTCACCGCAAAATCCTGGACGTGCCGCGCATATTCACGAATCAAATAACTTCCGGGTGTCCAGACAGGCATCTTTAATTCGGCTCTAATCGGCTTTTTCGCCCAATTAAGCCGCATTTCAACTTCCAGAAGATGCGTCCAGGGCTTTGACATCGAAACCGTATAACTGATGTCCGGCGCAACAACTTTTGTTTCAACTGCCGCCGGCTTTTTTGCTTGCGATTTTTTTCGTTGTGCTTCTGTTTCTTGATACATAGAAAAAACAAGCGTGATGATTAAGATAATGAAAATTTTTATATTCGGCACTTTTTGCATTGCTTTTGCAAACCCCTTCAAAATGATATGGTTTATTCTTTGTTATATTACTACAAAATTAAATTGTGAGCAGTAAAGGATAATTTCCACAGACCGAATGAGCCAAGAAAGCCTTCCCGAAAAAGCGGATAAAATTTTTTTCACCAAACCACTAATCACAATTTTTATCACGATTTTTATTGACCTTGTAGGCTTCGGTATCGCCATTCCGGTTTTGCCCGATTACGCTAAAAACGAATTCGGCGCGTCGCCGTTTGTAATCGGCTGGCTGCTCGCTTCGTATTCGATAATGCAGTTTATCTCCACGCCTTTTCTGGGACAGCTTTCCGATAGATACGGTCGCCGTCCGATTTTGTTCGTCAGCCTTTTGGGAACGAGCGTCGCGGCACTGATAACCGGACTTTCGACGACGCTTCCGCTGTTGTTCTTCGGCAGAATTTTCGACGGCATCACGGGCGGAAATATCTCGACGGCGCAAGCCTATATCGCCGACGTAACGACAAAGGAAAATCGCGCCAAAGGAATGGGATTAATCGGCGCGGCATTCGGCTTGGGTTTTATCTTCGGTCCGGCAATCGGCGGAATCTTGAGCAAATTCGGTACGCACACGCCGTTTTTCTTCGTGTCCGCGCTTGCCTTAACTAATGCAATTGTTCTTTATTTTGTTTTGCCCGAATCGCACAAACCTGACAAAAACCCCGCGAAACGCGAAAGCCGTTTTGCAGAGCTTTCCGAAACTTTAAAAGATTCGCGCTTCGGAATCGTAACGCTTTTATATTTTTTGCTGGTCGTCGCTTTTTCGATAATGACGACGGTCTTCGTTCAATACACGGCGTTTCGCTTCGGCTACAATGCCGAGCAAAACGGTTATTTATTCGCGTATATCGGAGTTTTAGCAGTAATTTTGCAAGGCGGAGTTTTTGCCCGTTTGGTGAAAATGTTTGGCGAAGTCTGGCTTGTTGTTATTGGTTCTGTTTTGTTGATGGGAAGTTTTTTCGCCGTTCCGTTTGTCGGTCCTGAAACCGGCGGTTTGACGGCTCTGCTCGTCGGAATCGCATTTTTCTCAATCGGAAATTCTTTGTCGTCGCCCGCGCTGACAAGTCTCGCGTCGAAAGAAACGCGCGACGAAGCGCAAGGCAAAACTTTGGGAATCTTACAGTCGGCGGCAAGTTTAGCGAGAGCGATCGGACCCGCGCTTTCCGCATTTTTACTTTACAGCGCAATCGCGCCCGGAAACCTTTCCGATTACACGCTTTACCGCACGTTTTGGACAGCGGCGGCGATTATGCTGATAACGGTTTTAATTTCTTTCTACTTTGCAAAAACGGGTGAAAGGGAAATTCCGGCGTAGATATAAAAAGAATAATCGGCGATGAGTTTTCCTGTTTATAACGCTAATCAATACTCGATAACTTTATCTTCGATTTTATTTTTTCTGATTTTGATAATCCATATTTTATTGTATTCAAAATCATCAAGAGCTTTGTATTTATCTTGTTTTATCAGCAAATTCGCTAATTCCGGTGTAGTCGTATTATGCCCGACGACAACGACGCTTTTTACTTTTAATTTCAGCAGCCGGTTGGCTAAATCTTCAAGCTCCGCATAATCGTAAAATTGTATCTGAAGCCTGTAATCGGGATTTAAGTTTTCAGCAAGCGGAGTAACAGTTGCTCTGGCACGCTTGAAAATCGTCGAAAAAATCTGTTTCGGCTGATATTTTTTCAACATTTCCACTAACCGCTCGGCTCTCCGCTCGCCTTCCGTCGTCAGTTCCGGGTCGGCTTTATTCGCGCTCGCCGAAACATCCTTTTCGGCGTGTCTTAACAAAATAATAGTGATATTTTGAGCGTAAAGATTTCCGCCTGCAAACGCAGCCAATAGTAAACCGAAGAAAAGAGAAACAATAATTTTCATATTATCAAATTTGTACAGGGTAAAAAGCTAAAAGCATATTTTTGCATAAATTGAATAAAAAATTAAACAAACATCTTGCCCGGATTCAAAATGCCGTTCGGGTCAAAAACTTTTTTTATTGCTTTCATCACGGAAAGCGTCGGCGCGTCAATCGCCATATCGAGATACGCGGCTTTGACATAACCGATGCCGTGTTCGCCGGAAATCGAGCCGCCGAGTTCGACAGATAAAGCAAAAGTTTCCCTTACGCATTGACGCGCACGCGCAATTGATTCGGGGTTTTCTCTGTCGCACAAAAAATTGACGTGAATGTTGCCGTCGCCCGCGTGTCCGAAGTTTGCCACGAATGTATTGTGTTTGCGCCCAATTTCTTCGACTTCGGCAATCAATTCGGGAACGCGCGAGCGCGGCACGACGACATCTTCGTTGATTTTCAAACTGCCATATTTCATCAAAGACGGCGAAATGGCGCGGCGTACGTCCCAGAGTTTGTCTTCATCTTCTTTGTTTGCGGAGCGTAAAACGTCAAAGCCGCCGTTTTCTTTTAAGATTTTTTCGATGAGTTGCGCGTCCTTTTCGACTTGCTCTTTCGCGCCGTCAACCGCGACAAGCAGAATCGCGCCCGCGTCTTTTGATAAACCAAAAGCGTAATTTTGTTCGATTGCGCCGACACAGTTTCTATCAATGACTTCCATCGCCATCGGCAATAAACCTTCGGGCGTGAATTTTGTCAATACTTCGCAGGCTTCTTTCATCGTTTTGAAAGAAGCGCGAACAGTCCGAGTCGCTTCGGGCATCGGCAAAAGTTTGAGAGTCGCTTCGGTGATAATTCCCAAAAGTCCTTCCGAACCGCACATCAATCCGGTCAAGTCAAAACCGACGACGTTTTTCACCGTCTTTCCGCCTGTTCTAATAATTTCTCCGGTCGCCGTTACAACTTCCAAACCCAAAACCGAATGTTTCGTCACGCCGTATTTCGGCGTTCGCATTCCGCCCGCGTTTTCGGCGATGTTGCCGCCAATAAACGAATCTTTATAACTTGCCGGGTCGGGCGGAAAAAGCAAACCGTGTTTTTCGACCGCTTGTTGCAGAGCGTAAGTAGTCAATCCGGGCTGGCAAATGACATACAAATCATCTGGATTTACTTCGATAATTTTATTCATCCGGTCAGTTCCGACGACAATGCCGCCGTCAACCGGAACTGCGCCGCCTGTGTAGCCGACACCGCCGCCGCGAGCCGTTACAGGAAATAAAAATTCGTTGGCAAGCCGGAGAATTTCACACATTTGCGCCGTGCTTTCGGGAAACACAACCGCTTCCGGCGGAAACTTTTCCTTAACGGCATCCGCGCCGTATGGCTCGACTTTTTCAGGATCGATTAAAACATTTTCCGCGCCGACGATTTGTTGTAACTTTTCTAAAACTTCCGGCTTTGAAGCGTTTGTCGTAGCGCGTGGCTTGGCGTTGAAATGGATTGATTGATACATAATTTTCGTTTCGCTAATTTCTCTGAAAACGCTTTCAACTATTCTATTTTACAATCGCCGAACTTGCCAATGTCGCAAAAAAAGTGTTTAATCTTAGTTTGCTTTGTCAGTCGACAATCTGAGCAACGAGGAGTGTGATTAGAGAAATGGCTTATGTATCGGTTAATAATAATGAATCAATCGAAAGTGCGCTGCGACGTTTTAAGCGCAAAGTGATTACCGAAGAGATTATCAAGGATTTGAAGAAACACGCGCATTTCGTGCCGCCCGGACAAAAGGCGAAGCTCAAATCGGTAAATGCCCGCAAGCGCAACCGCAAGCGTTTTCGCCCGACCGCGCCGCGCACGACAAATCAAAACCAAAATTTCAATCAAAATAGATAGTTTTGTATTTTTAAATTTTCACCGATGCGTGATTGCGAAAAAGTTTTATTTTATAAAACGCCGCATTTCACGCATCGAATCATTTTAAAATGAATCGGGAAAAGGTTCGTATTTTAATCACGAACGACGACGGCATTCACGCCGAAGGCATCGTCGCGCTGGAAAACGCTTTGCGCGGAATCGGCGACGTTTTCGTCGTCGCGCCCGAATCGGAAATGAGCGGCGCGTCGCACAGCTTAACTTTGTCGCGCCCGCTTCGCATCCGGCAGATTGACGAGCGGCACTGGACGGTTGACGGAACGCCGACTGATTGTGTAACGCTTGCTTTGAACAGAATTTTACCGATTGAACAGCGTCCGCATATTTGCGCTTCGGGAATTAATCACGGCGCAAATTTGGGCGACGACGCGACTTATTCGGGAACGGTTGCCGGTGCGATGGAATCAACTATTTTAGGCGTTCCGGGAATCGCATTTAGTCTTGCGGTTTCAAGAAATCAAGATTTTACCGAATCGGCAAAAATCGCCGGACAAATCATTGAAAAAGCTATAAAGGAAGGTTTGCCAAAAGGAACTTTACTAAATATCAATGTGCCGAAAGGCGAGCCGAAAGGAATTCGCGTGACCAAACAAGGTTTCAAAGACGCGCGTCCGATTATTTCAGAACACACCGACCCGCGCGGCAAACTTTATTATTGGATTGGCGAGGAACGCAACGGTTTTCGCGCCGAAGGCGGCACGGATTTTGAAGCGATTGACGAAGGCTTTGTTTCCGTTACGCCGATGCGCAGCGATTTGACCAATCATCAGGCGATTGAACTGTTAAAGACTTGGGAAAAAGATTAATTTTTTTCGCAGGCGTTTTTCATCAATCCAAAATCCAAAATCTAAAATCCAAAATCGGTATATGGACGAATATCAAATTCCGCGCGAGCGAATGATTCAGAGGCTGCGCGAGCATTATAAAATCCGCGACGAAAAGGTTTTGGACGCGATGAGCCGAATCCCGCGCCACTTGTTTGTTCCCGAAGCCTTAAAATCACAAGCCTACAAAGACAACGCGCTTCCGATTGCTGCAAATCAAACTATTTCACAGCCGTTTATCGTCGCGCGAATGACGGAACTGCTTGAACTGAATTCGCAATCGAAGGTTTTAGAAATCGGCGCGGGTTCCGGTTACCAAACGGTGATTTTATCGCAATTAGCGCAAAAGGTTTATGCGATTGAGCGAGTTCTGCAACTCGCCGGTGAAGCGCAAAACAGATTGCAAAATTTCGGAATCCAAAATGTTACGTTGCGCTGCGCGGACGGCACAAACGGTTGGGAAGCTCACGCGCCGTTTGACGCGATTCTGGTTGCCGCGGGAAGTCCGAGCGTTCCAAAACCTTTGTTAAATCAACTTAAAATCGGCGGGAAACTTGTTTTGCCTGTCGGACAAGATCAAAAAACGCAAAACTTGATTCGCGTTACGCGCGCGGCGAAAGATTTTCAAACGGAAGATTTCGGAGCGTGCGCTTTCGTGCCTTTAATCGGCGAACACGGCTGGCAAAACAATCAATAAAATTAAACCTTCGCAAAGGTCAAACCTGTCTGTCCTTGATATTTTCCACCTCTGTCTGAGTAAGAAACGGCGCAGTCTTCGTCGGATTCAAAAAATAAAATCTGTCCGATGCCTTCGTTGACATAAACGCGAAGCGGCAGGTTTGCCAAATTTGCAATCTCGACAACTAATCTACCTGTCCAACCGGCTTCGAGCGGTGTCGTGTTCACCAACAAACCTGCTCTGGCATACGTTGATTTTCCTAGTGCAATGCCTGTAACATTTCGCGGCATTTTGAAAGTTTCAACCGTTACGCCGAGTCCGTAATGATGCGGCGGCAAAATATAGTATTTCGCGCCGTCTTCAGCTTCACGAAGTGTCGGTTCAATCAAGGAATTTTCATCAAAGTGTTTCGGGTCAATTTCAAGACCGAAAACTGATGAAAAAATGCGAAAGCCGTCGTCCGCCAAGCGCATATCGTAACCGTAGCTCGAAGTTCCGGCGGAAATTATGCGGTTTCCGTTCGCTTCTCTGGCGAGTTCCGGCAAAAACGGGTCAATCATTTGATGTTCGGTCGCCATTCGGCGAATCCATAAATCAGATTTGATAGTCATTCGTATAACATCTTACAAAACTCGTGTTTTTGTCAAAAAGCATTTGTTTAGATTCTTAAAATAAACCGACTGAAACTTCGCGTGTTTATTTATAAGGTTTATTATCGAAGATAAAAATCTGACTTTTTATAAAAAATTTGATATAAATTCAGACATTCCGATTTTATTAACGCTTTCGTTTGAGATGAAAAATTATGCTTTTCCTCGTGCAATCCGCCGCCGTCTACGGCATTGACGCGCTCATCGTTGACATCGAAGTAAATTTGCAGCCGGTAAAAGGTGAAGCTGACACGACTTCGCCGGTTTTAATCGTCGGCTTGCCAGACACCGCTATCCGCGAATCGCGTGAACGAATTCGCGCCGCGATAACCAACAGCGCGTTTTTCTTTCCGTTTCATAAAACGACGATAAATCTCGCGCCCGCCGATGTTCGCAAAGAAGGCGCGAGTTTTGATTTGCCGATTGCGTTGGGAATTTTGGGCGCGAACGGCGATTTGGGAAACAGCGAAGGCTTGGAAAACACTTTGAGCGTCGGCGAATTGTCGCTCGACGGGCGCGTCCGTCCGGTGCGCGGCGCGCTTTCGATTGCGTTGCGGGCGCGTGAAAACGGCATCAAAAATCTGCTTATTCCAGAAGAAAACGCGACCGAAGCCGCCGTCGTTTCAGGCGTTGATGTTTATCCGGTAAAAGATTTGCGCCAAGCGGTCGAACTATGCCGCGATTTACAAAGCGGACAATCGCCGAAAGTTTCGCCGTTAAAATTAGACATCAACGAGTTGAAATCGTTTGACAATCATTATCGCGTTGATTTTGCCGAAGTGCGCGGGCAACTTAGCACAAAACGCGCTCTGGAAATTGCCAGCGCGGGCGGACATAATATACTTCTTATCGGTCCTCCGGGTTCGGGCAAGACGATGTTAGCCAAAAGACTTCCGACGATTTTGCCGCCGCTCGAATTTGAAGAATCTTTGGAAATCACAAAGATTCATTCGGTTGCGGGACTGACGGGAAAGACTGGTTTGATAACCGAGCGTCCGTTTAAAAATCCGCACCACACGGTTTCGCAAGCCGGACTTATCGGCGGCGGTTCGATTCCGAAACCGGGCGAAGTTTCACTTGCTCATTTGGGCGTTTTATTTCTTGATGAACTGCCGGAATTTGACCGAGGCGTTTTGGAAGTTTTGCGGCAACCGATGGAAGATAAGGAAGTTACGATTAGCCGCGCCGCGACATCTTTGACTTTTCCTGCCAGTTTTATGCTCGTCGCTTCGATGAATCCGTGTCCATGCGGATATTTCGGCTCGACGAGAGAATGCAAATGCTCGCCGCTGCAAATTCAGCGATATGTCGGCAAAATTTCAGGACCTTTGCTTGATAGAATTGATATTCACATTGACGTTCCCGCCGTCAATTTCAAAGAACTGCGCGGCAAAGGCGTTCCCGTCGGCGACAGTTCCGAATTGATTCGCGCGCGAGTGATAAAAGCGCGTGAAATCCAACTCGCAAGATTTTCCGGCGACGGCGTTTTTTCAAATTCGGCAATGTCGCCGACGCAGATTCGCAAATTTTGCGCGTTAGACGCGGACAGCGAAAATCTTTTGGAACGCGCAATGCTCCGTCAAGGTCTCTCCGCCCGCGCTCACGACCGAATCTTGAAAGTCGCCCGCACGATTGCCGATTTGGACGAAAGCGAAAACGTCCAGCCGAATCATCTCAGCGAAGCGATAAATTACCGCTCGCTTGACCGCACTTATTGGACGTAGTGAAACTTTTTGCGAGATTTTGCATTACATTACCCGAATCTAGAGCGAGCGATTATCTCTCCACCAGGGCGTTTTCAAACGCAGCATATTTGCAATGCTGGTGGTCGGATTAAAGAGACTGCGGGATATTCTAGTTACAAATTTATTGCTCGTTTTCTTTTCAAGCCAATTCCGTAAGAAATACTTGTCAACAGCGTCTTCCATAATCAACAGTCCGGTACCAGCCGTGGGAGTCATAACTAAATCTACATAAGCCATCGTGCTATGCCCGTTCTTCTGTCGCAAACCGACGTTTCCGATTGTGGCTTCGCTAATCGGACCTAATTCAAACTGCGTGCTCCAAACGGCTGACCAAGCCATTGCCTTCAGGCGACCTTCCCAATACTTTTTTGATTTGCCGAATTCCTGTTTTTTTGCTCGGTCGCTATTGTTTATAAAAATTCTTCCCGTAATGGCTCCCTGTCCGGGGTGCGCGATATAATTTGTGAAAAAATCGTCTCCATCTTCCCAACCGCGAAGATTCTTTACCGATTGCTTCCAATCGCGGAAAAACGGTCCGCCTAATTCTCGCCTGGTTTTCTCCTGCGTCATTCTAAAACCGTGCTGGAAACCGAGAAAAACTGTCGATTCAATCAAAGCATATTTCCAGTGAAACCTTTCTTTGTCATCTATTTGAGAAGGATTTTCCCCGCCATTGACATCTTTTATATCTGTTTGATTTTTTGTTATATCTGTTTCAGGTCTGTTTTTTTCTTTGACAAACTGTTCGCTTTTGGATTTGTCGAATACGAAACGGGACTTCTCTAACTTGTATTCGATGGCAGGAAGAACAGCATTTTGCGATTGTTTAATCTCTTTGACGACAAGTTCCTCAACTTTTATATTATTTGGCTCGGATAATTTTTCATAATCAATTGAATTATCAATAGAAGTATTGAGTTTAATTTCACCTTCCTGCGCCGAAGCGCAGCCAAAGCATAGTAAAATCGCCGATATAAATACTATCGTATTCACCGGGGCTGACCATTTCAGGTTTGTTTGTCTTTTAATTTTCATTTTACGATTTGATTTCTTTTTAGAAGTAATTAGAAGATGGCTTGCAATAAATAAGGCGTAATTGGAAGATGAATTTCGATATTAGAATGCAAAAATGTTTAGTAATACTAGCATAAGAAAATATGAAAGGCTAGATTTCGTTCAACAACTTAACTTCAAGATGCTAATCCGTGTTTTCCAAAAAGGACACAATCAATCGAAAATGTTAGAATAAAAATTTCGTTTTAACGGTTGAATTAATAGATAAGAAGCGAACCAGAAATGATTGCAGAAAACTTAAACGGATTTGAAAATTTGCCGCAGACAATTCCGCATTATTGTCTCGAATCGTTTCGTCGCCACAATAAAAAAGACGCGCTCAGTCATAAAATTAACGACGTTTGGGAAAATCTTTCGGGCGAAGCGGTTATCGAACGAATAAAATATATCGCGCTCGGTCTTGCTGATTTGGGCGTGAAGGCGGGCGACCGCATTGCGATTATTTCCGAAAATCGTCCCGAATGGTCTCTGACCGATTTGGCGATTTTGTCTTTACGCGCCGTCAATGTTCCGATTTATACGACGCAAGCCGTCGAGCAGATTCGCTATATTTTGGAAGATTCGGGCGCGAAAATGCTTTTTGTTTCGGGCAAAAAAATTCTGCGCCACGCCGAAAACGCGATTCAAAGCGTCGAGCGTTTAGAGAAGTTGATTTTCTTTGATGCCGATGCCGTTCCCGCAGACGACAATCGCGCTTTGACTTATCAAACGCTTGAAAATCGCGGCAGGGAATTGGAAAAAGTTGACTCACAAATCTTTGAAAATAATTTGAAGCAAGTCGAATCGGACGATTTAGCGACGATTATTTACACTTCCGGCACGACCGGCGAACCGAAAGGCGTGATGCTCACGCACCAAAATTTTATTACACCAATTGTCGGCGTTTCAAAAGCGTTGCCAATTAAAGTTTCCGACCGTTCTTTAGCGGTTTTACCGCTTTCGCATATTTTCGAGCGCACGGTTTTTTACGTTCTCTGCTCAAACGGCGTTTCGATTTATTACTGCGCGGCGTTTGACCAGATTGCCGCTTTTTTAGCGGAAGTTCGTCCGACGATTATGACCGCCGTACCGCGTCTTTTTGAGCAGGTTTATCACAAAATCGTCAAAAAGGGGAAAGCGGCGGGCGGTTGGAAAACTTCTTTGTTTGATTGGGCTTTGGAAGTTGGGCAGGAATACTGGAACGTCAAAGACAAACATGATTCGGTTTCATTGTTGTTGAGTTTGAAACATTCGATTGTCAGCCGTCTGGTATTTTCAAAATGGCGTGAAGGCGTTGGCGGAAATATTCGCTTTTTCGTTTCGGGCGGCGCGCCTTTATCGAGAAAACTTTCCAATGCGTTTTGGGCGGCGGGCATTCCGGTTTTGCAGGGCTACGGAATGACTGAAGCGTGTGTAACCAGCATAAATCGCCCGGATAACAGCAAAGTCGGCTCAATCGGAACGCCGTTTGAAGGAATCGAAATGACGATTGCCGAATCGGACAGCGAAATTCTCGTTCGCGGTAAAAATGTAATGAAAGGTTATTACAATAACGCGGAAGAAACCGCTAAAGTTATTGACGACGCGGGCTTTTATCACACGGGCGATGTCGGATATGTTGACGAAGACGGACATTTTTTTATCACCGACCGCAAGAAAGATTTATTTAAGTTATCAAACGGCAAATACGTCGCGCCGCAGCAAGTCGAAAGTCTTTTGAAACAATCGCCGCTTGTCTCCCAAGCCGTCGCCGTCGGTTCGGGCAGAAAACAAGTCGGCGCGCTTATCGTGCCGGATTGGGAAACTTTGAAACAAACTCTCAAGGAAGAAGGAATTTCCGCCGAAGGCTCACGCGAAGAATTGTGCGAAAATCCGCACGTGATAAAAAGAGTGCAGCGCGATGCAGGAGAATTTACGCGCGAGATGAACGATTACGAACGAGTAAAAAAAGTTTATCTGCTGCCGCGTGAATTTTCGATTGATAAAGGCGAAATGACTCCGACATTGAAAATTAAACGCGGCGTGATTGACGAAAAATACGAAGAAGCGATTGACGAAATTTGCGGAAACTGAAATTAAAGGCAAAAGTAAAAAGTGAAGAATCGATTCTTCACTTTTTACTTTTTACTTTATACTTTTGCATTAAATCTTCACGCCTTCGTTTTGACACAGCAATTGATTCAGCAGTGAAAAATCCTTGTGTTTATTGCCTAGCAGCGCGGAAGCGAGTTCAAAATCGGCTTTTCTTAATTCATTCATAACGGCTTTGTTGCATAAATAATTTGTTATTTTTCAATAGTTTAAGTAATCAATAAATGCCAAAATAACGCCAAAACAGCAATTTTCTGGTTTTTGTATTTTCTAAACTCTTGAAAACAAATGAGTAATTTATGCAACAAAGCCATTCATAACTAAAAGAATTGGACTTATTTGATAGAAATTATCTATACTTTTTAACAATGTGTCGAAGATTAAAAATTTATACTTTAGATTAAACATAAAGTTATGAAAATCATTATTGCCTTATTATCTTTAATGCTTTTGACCCTGCCGAATGAGTTGCATTCTCAAACTACCGAACCAGATAAAATTCAAAAAACAAACAAGATACTTGTCAGCGTTCCGGTTGTTGTAAGCGACCGCGAAGGGCATTATATTCCCGGTTTGAAAAAGGAAGATTTTACCGTTTATCAAGACGGGATTAAACAAAACATCGCCTTTTTTGCAACCTACGACGAACCGCTCAATATCGCTCTGCTGCTTGATACCAGCGGAAGCACTGAAAATGTATTAAAGAAAATCAAAGATGCCGCCAAAGATTTTATAAAATTATTGAATCCGGACGACCAATGTGTGGTGGCGACATTCGATTCTCAAGTAAAAATTCTCAATCCGTTTACTTCTAATCATCAAACGCTTAAAAACTCTCTTGATAAAATCCAAAGTGCTAAGCTGGGCGGAACGTTGATGTACCGCGCCATCGAGCAAATCGCTCAGAATTCATTCGTTAATGTTCAAGGTCGCAAAGTAATTGTTCTTCTAACGGACGGCAAAGATTTCGGGAGTGCCGTCACAAAAGATGAATTATTGAGTCAGCTCGAAGAATCAGACATATTGATTTATACCGTGTTTTATAAAACAGGCGTGGGTTTTAATAAGTCGGCAATTGCTAAGGAAGGACGGCAGAACAAAAAGTCTCGAAAAAAGAAAGAAGGAAATTCGATTTCAATTTCCGGACCTGTCTATATACCTACTGAGGAAGAAATTGAACTCCGCGAAAGAAATGATGAAATCGAAGCAGTAGATTCTTTAAAGAAAATGTCCGATACCACCGCCGGAAGATTTTACCTCAGCGATACGCCGAAACTGAGTGAAACTTTCAAAAAGGTTGCAGGCGAATTGAGAGAACAATACCGACTCGGCTATCACTCGAAAGATGCGGCAAACGACGCGGCTGTTCACGACATCGTTATTAAAGTTGAGCGACCTGACGCGGTGGTTCGTTTTCGCGGAAAATTTCGCGCTAAACAGTTGTAATGTTCAATATGCTGATTTGAAAAATGTCGTGAAATAGACACCTCTATAATTGACAACTATTTGAATTCTTTCGTCGCTAAACGGCGGCATTCCGGTTTTAAGCAGATTTCAGCTTTGGCAAAAATAAACTGTTGTTCCGGCAACCGTAGCAACGGTTTCATATACGAAATTGTTGAACGCATAAAAACGTATGAAAATTTTTATCACTGTAGTTTTAGCTTTATTGTCTACTTTTTCAGTTTTTGCTCAAAGACAAGCAGAAGTAGCTGTTACGTCAACTTTTTTGCGCAAATCACCGGATTCGGCTTCAGAAAAAGTTCAAACGGTTCAAAAGGGAGATAAAATTACTTTCGAGAAAACTCAAGATACAAATGGTTGGTTTTACGTTTCTGTATCGAACAGAACAGTCAAAGGTTGGATACGCAAAGATACTATTCGTCGGCTGGCGAGTGCGGAGAAAGTTAATCAAGTCGCGCAGGCAGTCGTCACGACACCACCTGTAAACTTATCACCAACCGTGAACTCGACACCGGCTGTTAGCCCGTCATCATCTCCGGCAGCGATTCCAAATCCCGTCGAAGACGAAGAAGTCCTCCGCGTTGAAACGGAAGAAGTCCGCTTAAACGTGCGCGTGGTTGACAGCAATAATCGAACGGTCAAAAATTTGAATCAATCACAATTTAAAGTTCACGAAGATGACATTTTGCAGCCGATTACTTCTTTGACAACTGCTGAAGTCCCGATAATTAATGCTCTCGTAATTGATAATTCGCGTTCGCTTCGCACCCAACTTGGAAAGATTATCGAAGCCGGAAAAATTATTATCGGTACAAATCGCCCGAAAGATGAATCAGTCATTGTTCGTTTTGTCAGCAAAGATAAAATCGAAGTCGTGCAGGATTTTACGCCTAGTAAAAGTTTGCTTAACAATGCGCTGGATAATTTATTTGTCGAGGGCGGACAAACAGCAATTATTGACGCGGTTTACCGAGCGGCAAAAAAGGTTGAGGAATATCAAAAATCTCAGAAAAAGGAAGATGTTAAGCTACGCGCCCTGATTCTGGTTTCAGACGGCGATGACCGGAGCAGTTCCTATAAAGAACAACAGCTTTTTGAGTTGTTGCGCGAGTCCCAGGTGCAAATTTACGCCGTTGGATTTGTTAATGATTTAAGTAGGGAAGCTGACGCGAGCGGTATAAACCGACAGGAAAAAGCAAAGTCTTTTTTGACTCGATTATCACAGGAAACGGGAGGAAAAGTTTATTTTCCGAATTCAATCGATGAACTTTCACAAATTGCCTCTGATATTTCCGGCGAACTGCGCACGCAATACTTGATTTCATACGCTCCGACAAATGAAAGCCGCGATGGAACTTTCCGAAAAATAAAAGTATTGATAGTTGAGGGAGCGAACAAAGAAAAAAGAATTGCCATTACTCGCGCGGGCAGAATTTCCGCACCGAAATAAAAAGTTTAATTCAAATCAAATTATAAATTGTTCGACAATTTTAGATTATTTTCTCGATTTTGTTTAATGCTTCGGCAAAGCGCGGGTCTTTACGAAGCGGTGCGAGCATTTTATCGTTTTCATACCACGGACGATTTTCGTTGCCGAGTTTGATGGCGCGTTCCATCCAATAAAACGCTTCGTCAATTTCGCCGAGCTGCGCGTTTGCCGAAGTCATCCAATAAGCCATATCGTGGTCGGCTTTTGCCAAACCTCGTGCTGCCTCGGTCAATTGCGCTCTGGCTTCGTTGCGTCTTCCGATATTAGCCAGATAAATTGCGTAAAGCGAGCGAATACCGTCCATTTGCGGATGTTCCCGCAAAACATTTTCCATCATCTCGATTGCCGCGTCAGTGTCGCCGCGATAAAAAAGTATGCTTGAGTGGAAAATGCGTATCATCGGATGATTCGGCTCTATTTTCGCGCCCTTTTCGATTTCCTTCATCGCTTCATCGTATTTATCGAGATAAAGAAAAATGCGTGCGCGATTGTAGCTGGCGACGACACGCGCCGCCGGGTCAAGCCGCGTTAGTTTTTCAAAACTTTTGAGCGATTCTTCATATTCGCCGTCGAGCCGGTGCATCGTGCCTTTGACGAAATATAGCGGCGCGTCGTTTGGAAATTGCTGTTGAAGCAAGATGATTTCCGCTCGCGCTTTTTTCTTTTCGCCGCGTGAAAGATAAATCAAAACCATCAAGACCCGCGCTTCGACGACATTCGGGTCATAAAAAAAGGCTTTGCTGAACGCGGCTTCGGCGTAAGTGTAATCTTCAGTATCGCCCATTCCTTTAAAAATTCGGTTGGCGTAACACGCGCCCAGACCGCTGTGAGCAAGCGCGAAATGCGGGTCAAGCTCGATGGCGCGTTTGAAATTGGCGATAGCAGCTTCGCAGTCTTCCGCCGCTACCGTGCGGAAAATAAATCTGCCGAAATTGTCACGCCCGCGCAGGAATTCTTCATATGCTTCGGTGTTCTCCGTCGCCCGTTTTCCGAGAAATTCCTGCTCATTATCAGAAAGCTCGAGCCGCAAGCCTTCCAAAATTCTTTGCGCGATAGTGTCTTGCAGCGCAAGAATATCTTCGCCTTGCGCATCAATGCGGTCACTCCACAAAATTTCGCCGCTCGCCACGTCAAGCAATTGCGCCGTTACGCGCAGCCGTTCACCTGCCCGCAGAAAACTTGCCGAAAGCACCGCATTAACTTTCAATTCCTTGCCTGCTTGATTCGGGTCAACGTCTGTGCCTTGATATTTTGCAATCACCGAACTCGGACGCACAATCAACGAACGAAGTGGGGCAAGCTCGGTAATCACCGCGTCAGCCAGAGCAAACTCGTAAAAATTCGATGCCGGATCTTGACTCAAATTCTTGAAGGGCAAAATCGCCACGCTTTTTTTCTCGCGCCCCGTGCCGGTTGCCGTCACATCCGGCGCAAACGTCGGTGTCATCGAAACCGACGGTGTAACCTGTGTCGAATTGTCGATACTGGATTTGCCGGTCAGCCAATTCCAGGCGCGTTTAACCGGACTGCCATCTTCCAAATGGCGGGGCGCGTAACTGTCGCCATGCAAAACGGGCATTCCTGAAATCTCCTGTAAAACAGCACGCAGCTCGTCGCGCATCTGTGAAATTTGTTGATAACGGTCTTTCGCATCTTTTGCCAGAGCTTTATCAATTATTTGCTGAAGACGCGGAGGAAGCGGTTCGGGACGCAAATCTGCTAAAGGTGTCGGCGTTCCGTAGAGAACTTGATGGCGCACGTCAATGACCGTTTTTCCTTGAAAAGCCCAGATTCCCGTGAGCATTTCATAAAGTAAAACGCCGGTTGAAAAAATATCGGCGCGGTGGTCAACCTGCTCGCCTTTGGCTTGTTCGGGCGCGGCATAAGTCGCCGTGCCGTATGGAACACCGAATTCGGTAATATCGGCGCGGTTTAAACCTTCGATTTGTTCGGCGGGTTCGTCTTGCAGAAGTTTTGCCAGACCGAAATCGAGAATTTTAACTTGTCCGGTGTCGGTTACCATTATATTTCCGGCTTTAATATCGCGGTGAATAATTCCGCGCGAATGTGTGTAGGCGAGCGCGTCGCAAACTTGTGTAGCGATGCTTAACGCGCTTCTCAGTTCAAGCGGACGACCGTCAACAAGTTGGCGTACGTTTTTGCCCTGCACATATTGCATTGCAATATAAAAAACACCGTTATCTTCGTGAAAATCGTAAATGGTGCAGACATTCGGATGGTCAAGTTGCGAACAAAGCTGCGCTTCTCGTTCAAAGCGTTTGAAGTTGGCGGTTTTAGCTGTTAGTTCTGGCGGTAAAACTTTGATAACAACCGTCCGGTCGAGTTTCGTATCCTGCGCTTTATAAACAGTTCCTTGTCCGCCCGCGCCGATTTTTTCGAGGATTTTATACTGGTTTATATTCGTTCCAACCATATTGGATTTTGGATTTTGGATTTTATATTTTGGATTGCTGAAAAGTATTCTAACTTTTGCTTTCTGAATAGTAAAAGTCTGCTTCAAATAAGAATTTCGGATTGAAAATTTAATCCGAAATCCAAAATCTAAAATCCAAAATTGGGTATCGGCAAACTGCCGATTAATCAGGCGTAACCGTTCAGCCACGCAATGGATTTCCCCAGCCGGACTGAATGTATTCGCCGTTTTCGACAATGCACGGCACAACCAAATCGCCGCCCGAAAATTCGAGCATTTCCCGTTTTCGTCGCGCGTCGTTTTGCGCGTCGTATTCGATGAATTTGATATTATTTTCGTTGTAATAATCTCGTGCTTTTTGGCAATACGGACAGCCCGGTTTGCTATACATTACTAAAGACATTTTTGTAAATTCTCCCTATCTATAAAACAGTTTATCAGTTATCGTCCGGCAGTCAACAACCAAAATTTCACTATTGCCAACCTATAAACTGATAGCTGATAAATGATTGATTCGGATATTTTTCAACTGTTTGAAAGACTTGTCGAGATTGAAATTTTTATTTTATTTGCTGACCGATGTTGCGTGTTCAAACGGAATTTCTTCAAAATGCGTGATTCGCTTAAACGCGCGAAAACGCTCGTTGATTTCATCCTGCGTAAGGCGGTCAACTCTTTCCGTTCCAAATTCTTCTACGTTAAATGAAGCCATTACCGTTCCGTAAACCATCGCGCGGCGCAGCGCGTCTTCGGTAATTTCCACCTGGCTGGCGAGATAACCCATAAAACCGCCCGCGAATGTGTCGCCCGCGCCCGTCGGGTCAAACACACTTTCGAGCGGATAAGCCGGAATCGCAAAATAATTCTCTTTGGTAAAAAGTGCCGCGCCGTATTCGCCGCGTTTGATAACCAAAGCCCGCAAATCGCCGATTTCCATAATCTTTTTCGCGGCTTTATGAATATTCGGCTCGTCGGCAAGCTGACGCGCTTCGGCATCGTTGATAATAACGCAATCCACGACTTTGATTGTTTCGATAACCGCGTCTTTCATCGAATCAATCCAAAAATTCATCGTGTCCATTGCTACGAATTCGGCTTCCGATTGTTCGCGCACTTGCTTTTGAAGCATCGGCAAAATGTTTGCAAGAAACAAAAGTCGTGAATTTTTCGATTCTTCCGACGGTTTCGGCTCGAAAGTTTCAAACACATTCAATTGCGTTTCCAAAGTATGCGCCGTGTTCAAATCGTAATCATATTTTCCGCGCCAGAAAAAAGTCTTGCCGTCTTTGACGACTTCAATATCGTCGGTATTGATATTGTGACGCTTGAAAACGTCCCATTCCGCGTCGGTAAAATCATTTCCGACAACGCCGATAACTCGAACATCCGTAAAAAAACTCGACGAAAGCGCAAAATGTGTTCCCGCGCCGCCGAGCAACTTGTCGCGCTTGCCGAAAGGCGTTTCCAATGCGTCAAACGCAACTGAACCTACAACTGTTAAAGACATTTATTAAATTTCTCCTGTAAAATTATTTTGTAAAAAGGATTATTTTACACGCCACGGCGGATTTTGGCGATTTTCGCCCGCGTAGAAAAGACAAATTCGATTGCCGTTCGGGTCTTTGAGATAGCTTTCGCGCCACAGCCACGGTTGGTCTTGCGGCTCGGATTCAAACTCGATTCCGCTTTGTTTTAATTCTTCAACCCGCGCGTCCAAATTTTCACACTCGAAGTAAAGAACAATGTTTGATTCGGGCGAAATTTTATCGCGGTGAGAAACGGAAAGCGTCGCGTTTCCTTCGGGACACTCGAAACGCGCATAGCGCGGCGCGGAATCTACAATCAATCTCAATCCAAGTTTTTTATAAAATTCAACCGACGCGCCGACATCGGGTGAATAAATCGTAACTTGATTTAAGTTCATTTCTTGGATTCGATTTGTTTCAAAGTTTTTTCGGCTTCTTCTTTATAAACACTTTGCGGATATTTTTCTTTTATCAAAGAAAGATACGCAACCGCGTCTTCGCGCAGTTTTTCGGGCGCGAATTTCTTTTTGTCCGCTTCCGAAATTACTTTCTGTTTGCCTTTATTTTCCGAAAGATAAAAACTGCTCATTCCCGCGTAATACAAAAATTCGTCCATCTTGGAAAAATCGGGATACGCGGCAAATGTTTCTTCAAAGCGCAGAAGAACGGCTTTGTAAGCCTTCTTTAATTTGAAATACTGCTGCGCGACTTCCAGATTATGTCTCGCGTCGGCTTCCAAAATCGGGTCGCGCTGCACTTGCGGCTCGATTTGCTTTTGCGCGAAAGATGCAGACGTAAAAGTTAAAAATATATAACTAAAAATTAAAAATGCTTTTTTCATATCTTTTTACTTGATAACGACTGTAATCGTATATATCAAACTTCCTTCGTTATTATTGTTTACGTCAAAAACAAAATCTCCATCATCATTGAGCTTTGCAATCAAGCCGTCTGCTTCCTTACTGTTTCCGTTCTTGATTGAGTCAGCATTTCCTTCCCGAATGTAAATGGGCGAATCTTTCTGATTCACCTTGACGTAAAGCATTTGCCCTTTTCGGGCAGTAAAAACAAACCGTTTTCTGTATCCAATTTCGGTTTGAAAAGTTAATTCAGATGCGCCTTTCGGAAAAGATATTCGATTAGCAGGATAAAGTTCGCGTCTGGTCGATTTTCCAAAATCAGACAATTTATTATTACTCAGGCGAAATTTATTCGTAACAATAAATTCAGGGCAGCAAAGTCCGCCTCCGCCTTCTTCATTACTTTCGACAATGAGCAGACCCTTTTCAATTTTTGCACTAACCAAGCCACCGCTTGCTCTATCGCCACCGGCGATTCGTCCTTTCAAAACGGGTTTGTTATTCTTTATTGAATAAATATAACCTTCGCTGAACTTGCCGGTTCCTCCGGTATGGCAAACTGTAATAATAACCGCTTCGTCTTTTTTATCTCCGTCTAAATCACCGTAATTAATTGATTGAACCCAAAAGTGTAAATAATTTTCAATGCTGCCACTTTCCTCTTTTTGTAGAAATTTACCATTCTTTACGCTGATTGCGAACGGTTTTTCATCAACGCAAAGAGGTTTATAAGTAAAATTTCGGAAATTAACTTTACGAATGCCTGTTTGTGCAAAAGTTGACGAAGCAGAAATTAAAAATAAAAAACCAAAAATTAAAACTGCTTTTTTCATAATTGCTCAATCTCCTGAGCCGTTTGATGCGATGAAACTATTTTGCGTTCGTTTCGCAAGCAATAAAACCAATTTACTTTGGCGCATATTTTCCGATAATCGCTTCCAGATTTTTCGCCGTTTCAGGATTCCAAAGTTCGGGCGCGGTAAAAACCGCACTCTTCGTCGCGCCTATAAATGGATTCGGCGTTTGTTTTGCGGCAACTCTTTTTACGGCTTCCTTCAAAACCAATTGCGCATTTCGCACGTTTTTGTGCAGATATTCGATGACCATATCAACCGAAACATCGTCGTGTCCTTCGTGCCAGCAATCGTAATCGGTAACGAGCGCGAGCGTCGCATAAGCGATTTCGGCTTCGCGGGCGAGTTTTGCTTCCTGCAAATTCGTCATTCCGATAACGTCCATTCCCCAACTTCGATAGACATTCGATTCGGCTTTGGTCGAAAACGCGGGACCTTCCATACACAAATAAGTTCCGCCGCGATGCACTTTTAAGTTTTCCACTGTTTTACAGGACGCTTCCAAAATGTCGCCGAGTTCCGAGCAAACCGGATGCGAAAATGTGATGTGTCCAACAATTCCGTTGCCGAAAAACGTAGATTCTTCGGCGCGTGCGCGAGTTCTGTCAAAAAATTGGTCGGGAATCACCATATCGGTCGGCGCGTATTGTTCCTGAAGGCTTCCAACCGCCGAAACCGACAAAATGTAATCAACGCCCAAAAGCTTCATCGCGTAGATGTTGGCGCGAAAGGGAAGTTCGGTCGGCGTTAGTTTGTGTCCGCGCCCGTGACGCGGCAAAAACGCGACTCGTTCGCCTTCTAAAGTTCCGACGATAAAAGCGTCCGACGGTTTGCCGAACGGCGTTTCGACTTCGACTTCTTTAACGTCTGTCAATTCCGGCATTTGATATAAACCGCTGCCGCCGATAATTCCGATTTTTACTTGTTCCATTATTTTAGTTTTGATAGTTTTTAAATTTTATTAGCTTTCAATTTTCCGTCAATTTCCGTTAAACGACAAAGCGGTGTTTCGACATCGTGATAAAACCAGCAGAGCCAGTTTTCTTTCAACGCGAGCGGAAGAAGTTTCTTTTTGTTGGCGAGCGTTTCCATCGGAAACAAATCGTAGCTCATAATCCAAGACAAAGGCAGATGCGCCGTCATCGGTATCAAATCCGAAAAGCTGTAAAAAATTTCGCCGCCAGATTCGATTTTGACAGTTTGCATTGCCGCGTTATGCCCGCGCATTTCGGTCATCTTGATGCCCTTGACGACTTCGTAAATCGGCGGTTTTGTTTCCAATTGTCCGTTTGAGCGCAAAATTTCCCAGTTGTCTTTGTTATATGTCGCGCGGTCTCTGTCGGTCGGGTTTTCGGCGTGTTTTAATTCGTTTTCGGGGATGAAATAACGCGCGTTTGGAAATGCGGGAACGATTTCACCCGCTTCATCGAATTTTGTGTTGCCGCCGCAATGGTCGAAGTGCAGATGCGTGTTGACGACGATTGATATTTCGTCGGCGGAAACGCCCGTTGTTTCAAATAAATTTTCGGCGAGCGATTTTTCACGCTGAATTCCGTAAATTTGTCGTTGCTTTTCCGTCAATTTTTCGCCCGCGCCGGTTTCAAACAAGATTTTTTCGCTTGCGGTTTCGACGTAGAGACAATGAGCAGCGAGTGGAACGCGGTTCAGAGAGTCGGGCGGACAAACCTTTTCCCACATCACGCGCGGCACGACACCGAACATCGCGCCACCGTCAAGCCAAACCTGCGTGCCGGAAATTATTTCGATTCGATAATCGCCAAAAATCATAGTTAATAGTGAATCGTAAATCGTGAATAGAAGCAAAAACGATTTACGATTCATTATTAATTATTCACGATTTACTTTTTCTTTGGTGCGGTTTTCGGAGGCGTTTTGCCTTCCGGCGCGTCTTCATCTACTTCTGCGCCCGGCGGCATTCCTTGCGGCATTCCCTGCATTTGCTGTTGCTGCATTTGTTGCTGCATCATTTGCTGCATTTGCTCCGCGGTCGGTTCGGGAACTGTGAAATCTTCCGGCACTTCCACCGGATTGTTTGCCACAATCTCGTCTAAAACCTGTTTTTGTTTTTCTTCTTCAAGCTGCGATTTAATCTTTACGGAAATAGGCATCGGTCGCGCCGTCGGGTTTTCCGGGTCGGCGATGGTCGTGCCGATTAAAATATGGCGCACGTCGTAAGTTTGGGTCGGCTCGCCTTTCGGGTCTTTGCCTTCGCCCTTCTTTTCGAGCTTGATAATGTGAAAACCGAAAGGCGTTTCGACCAAGTTTTCGGTAACTTGACCGGGTTCGAGAGCGAGCGCGGCAGTTTCAAAGTTTTTGTCGAAACCGCTGTTTATCGCTACATTTTCATAAAGTCCGCCTTTGTCTTTGCTGCCCGGGTCTTCGGAAAATTCCTGGGCTAACTTGCCAAAATCTTCACCTGCTTTAGCGCGGCTCAAAACTTGTTCGGCTTTGGCTCGCTTGTCTTTTGTATCGAATTCGGGGTGTGAAGCGATATAATTTTTTACATCTTCATCGGAAACTTTAATCTTTTCGACCAGCGTTTTTTGCGCGTAAGTGGTGGCTAAAAATTGCGCTTGCTGAAGTCCGACCTGTAATTCGAGTTCGCGGCTAAACTCTTCGCCTAATTCACCGCGTTTGGCGATGGCTTCTTCTTCATAAATCTTGACTTTGGCAAAGTCGTCTTTAGCTTGTTTGATTTCCTCTTCCTCAAGCTCTTTGTCTTTCGGGAATTTACCGCTTTCTCTGGCAAGCGCGACTTTGGCATCGAGAAATTGTTTAAACTCGGCTTCGCGGCGAGCCGTGTCATTGCTCCAAAATTCCTTAACCTGGTCTTCGGTAATAAAGCTGAACAGCGGCATTTGCGCCTTGCCTTCGTTGATTTTTTTGTCGTAAAGGCTGGCGGTTATCAAGGAACGGATGCTTTCAAGTTCGCGCTTCACATTCGGGTCGTCGGCAACGCCTTCTTTTCTGGCTTGGCTGGCGACGGCAAGTAACTGGCGCAGACTTTCGGCGACTTTTTTCTTTTGTTCGGGACTTGAGCCAATCGCTTTAAGCTGCGCCGGATTCGCGTCTTTCAAAAGCAACTGCATATCTTCTTTGCTGACGCGGGTTAAAACTTCGTCGTGATGTCCGGCAAATTTCGTTTTCCAAACAACAAGTCCGATTCCGAGTGCTAAAAGCACGGCGAGAACCGCCAACGCCTTCGGTAAAGTACTGCTTCTTTTCGCCGCAGTATTGGTATTTACCGTCGAACTTTTCGGCGTTTCCACAGTATCACTCAAGACGGTTTCCGGCGCAGAGACAGTTGATTGATTATCTATATCTTTTAATATCGCATTGTCTTTCGGACAAACGTCTACATTATTTTCGTATTCGGTATTACATTGCGGACATATCTTCATTAAATTTTCCTCTTTTATAAAATACTTATTTCTTTTGAACTAATTCCATTAAAACACCGCCAGCCGAGGACGGATGGACAAACGCGACAAGACAGCCTTCCGCGCCGACGCGCGGCTGCTCGTCAATTAAACGCATCCCTTGATTTTTAAGTTTCGCTAAACTCGCTTCGATATTTTCGACCTCGACCGCGATGTGATGAATTCCGCCGCCGCGCTTTTCAAGGAATTTTTGGATGGGCGAATCTTCAGATGTCGGCTCTAAAAGCTCGATATTGGTTTCGCCAATCGGCAGCATCGCCACGCGCACTTTTTGGTCTTCAACCGTTTCGGTGTGAACATTTTCTAACCCAAGCGCATCCTGCCAAAACTTTAAGGCTTCGTCAATTCCTTTGGTTGCAATGCCTAAATGACTGATTTTCATTTTGAATTTAAAATTTCCTCAACTGCCGAATACGGGTCGCGTTTCTTTTCCGCAATTTCCAGTGCGAGACTTTCCAATTTTTCGCTTGTTCCGTTTTTATTTAAAGTCTGCAATAACAAAGTTTCTCGAAGAAGTTCGAGCAGTCGCCAGCGTGCAATGTCCTTTCTTCTGGTTAAACTCGATTCGCCTCGCTTCTGAAAGTCGTAATAGCTTTCGATGGCTTTTGATAAATCTTCGATGCCTTTGTTTTCCGTCGCCACGGTTTTGACAATCAGCGGCATCCAAAAATCGGGGCGATGCGCTAAGGATAAAAGCGCTTCAAGTTCTTTTTCCGTTCTGAGAACGCCTTCGCGGTCGGCTTTGTTTATCACGAAAACATCGCCTATTTCCATAATTCCGGCTTTTATCGCTTGAATGTCGTCGCCCATTCCGGGAACAAGGACGACTACCGAAACATCTGCGGTTTTGACAATTTCCACTTCGTCCTGTCCGACACCGACGGTTTCGACGATAATTTTATCAAAGCCCGCCGCGTCTAAAATCGCCACCGCGTCAACGGTTGCCCGTGAAAGTCCGCCCAAATTTCCGCGTGTCGCCATCGAACGAATAAAGACGTTTTTATCGAGTCCGAGCGTCTGCATACGGATGCGGTCGCCGAGAATCGCGCCGCCCGAAAACGGGCTTGACGGGTCAACGCAAATGATTCCGATTCGTTCACCTCGGTCGCGGTAGAAAAAGGCAAGTTTGTCAACGAGCGAAGATTTTCCCGCGCCGGGCGAACCCGTAATACCGATTACAAGAGCGTTTCCCGTTTTCGGGAAAACCGCTTTCATCAATTCGGCGGCATCTTCCGCGCCGTTTTCGACTTTCGTTATCGCACGCGCCACGCTGCGCGGCTCGCCGTCAAAAAGTTTTTCTATCAGTTCCGCGTGTAACATTTATCGCTGTATTTCTTTCTTAATCAATTTCCATCGTCCGAGTAGTCTTTGATTCGAGACAATCTAGATAGCCGCCGAAATTATGAATGCAAAATTTTTCATAAACAGGGATTCTCTCATTTTTCCCGAAGAATGCCAAAGGATAAAGTCTATTTTACCTGCAAAAGTCAAAGGATTTGTTCGATTTCGACCTCAAAACAGCAATTGAATTTAATTTTAATTTCATCGCTTTTGAAACCTTTTGAAACCGCGGGAATTTAAAAAAGAAGAGCGAACTTTTTATCAAAATCCGCCTTTTTAGGTTATAAAAAACTCTTATTAAAATCTACCAGCGCACCGGACGAAGCGTCGGACCGATGACGTGCGAGCCGGTCAAAACAGTACCGCTGTTATGGTTGGGATTAAGCAAACTTTCGCCGTCGGAGTGATGAGCGAAATGCGCCGCATACCAGACAACAACGTCTTGATTCAGCAAAGATTCATTGTTCAGCCATGGCGCGAAGTTGGCTTTCAGTTCCTCACCGTTCGGGTCATCAATTTCATCCGGTTTGCCGCCTGTCCCGGCTCGATATTTCAAAAACCAAAAATCACCCGCGCCGAAATCGTTGGTTTTGCCATCGGAAAGGCTCGGCACGAGCAGATAGGCTTCGTCGCCGCCGGAATTTTGAATCAAAAAACGGCGATTGGTTTGATAATTTCTCAAACGGGCAGTTTCGTTTGTAACCGGCTGAATAAATTTGCGACTCCGCTCGATTTGGAAAACTTTGTTTGTCGGACTAACAATGTCAAAATCGAATCGCCAATAAACATTATGCTGATGCTCGTAACAAACGCAAGAACTGTTCGTCGCGCCGAAACCATAACGCGGACGAATCGTTCCGTCGTTGGCAAAACGCCATTCCGAGATATAGCGATACCAGCCCGCATCCATTTCCGACACCAAAATTGTTTCGTTGTTTTGAGTATAAACGGCAACGCCCGCGAAATTTCCCAAATCAATGCCGGAATCGAGAGAAGTTTTAGCAGATTGCTCGGAAGCTAAAATTCTGATGCCCGGAGCAGGATCGGTTGCGCCTTCTGCCGGAGCATTGAAAAAGCCTTCAGCATATTGCCAATCTCGATACGGTCCGCAGGCATCGGCTTCGTATTGCACGTTTAGAATCGGCGCGTGTCCGCGTTTTAACACGGATTTGCCTTTATATTTTACATCTCGAACTTCGATGCCGGAGCGTTCTTCGGAATTACCGGAAGAAGCCGATGGACGAATGACAAGCATTTCCCACAGCGGCGATTTGTTTTGCGAAACGGTCAATTGATATTGTCCGGCTGTTCCGTTAGGAGTGTTTCCTTGATTGGCGGAGTTAATGCCGCAGTCATCGTTTGTAGCCTGTGAAGTTAAAGGAGCATTGCCTTTATACCGCACGATTCGATTATTTTTGAAACTGATGCCGATTACTTGATTCGCTCCGCCGATTTTTATGCCGACATTGACCAGACGCTCGCCGTTTTGGATTGAAACAGGCGGCATCGCTTCAAAAATTTTTAACTGCTTTTGTTTGTATAATTCGCCCAACTCGGCGTCGTTTTTTACCAATTGAAAAGCATCGAGAAGTTCCTGGCTGCTAACGCCGGGCTGAAAATTTTCCTCGCGCACGGTAACAACCTTCGTGCCTGCAAAATCGCCTTCGGCAACAAAAGTTCGGTCATTTGTATAATCGTAGAAAATAATTCTGAAACCTTTCGGCGGTTGGGCAGATTTGGATTTCTCGTTTCCGCTCTCGATATAATCAAAAGAAATCAAGCGATATTTTGTGTTTCTCAGCACGCTCTGCACCACCGGGCTTTTTTCGGCGCGAAGCATCGCCGCCTGCACATCAGCCTGTGTCGGTCCCCAGGCTGAAACTCTGATTTTGACCGCTTCCTGCGCTTTTCCTGAACGTTTTGTTTTGTTTTCTCCTGCAACGGCAACATTTGCAATTGAAACAATTATCAAGCACGCGCTGAAAAGCACACGGTTTAATTTTTTCATTTATTTGTCTCGAAATTTTTAGCTAATTTTTTTAGCCGGTAACTTTGTGTTAAAAGATGAAATTTATCAAACTCAAGTTGGTTTAAAAAAGAGCCTGTAAAAATCAAATTATAACAGGCTCGTCGGAAATTTGGATGTGTTTCTGAATGCGCTGGAATAATCTTAAAATCGAACAGAGCAGTAAAGTCGAATAATAATTTCGGGAATTTCCGAAATTATTATGTTTTTGCGTGAAATCTTTACGGCTTCCCGAAAATCATTGACATCGTTCCGCAAAAAGCCATAAAATTAAGCGAAAACCAGCAGTTTTGTGAAAAAAGAACATCAACCCTTAACGATTGAAAAAATAAAAACGGCGCATTCTGCAAGGCGCGAAGAAATTCTCGAAAGACTCGCGGAATTTGAAGCCGTTTGGCAGACCGGAACCAACGAACGCCTTTGGGAAGAAATGGTTTTTTGTTTCTTTACAGGCGGTTGCTCGGCGCGAATGGGAATTCGTTCGGTCGAAGCGGTGAGACCGCTTTTATCCGGCGGAAACTACGCGGAACTTGCCCACGCTCTGCGCGGAAAACATCGTTATCCGAATGCGCGGGCAGGCTACATCGTAGCTTCACGCGAGTTTTTGCAGGCGCATTGCGGTTTGCGCCTGCGTGAAAAGCTGCAGAGTTTCGCCGACGATTTCGAGCGGCGCGATTGGCTGGTCAAAGAAAAACGAATCAAAGGTTTGGGCTATAAGGAAGCGAGTCATTTTCTTCGCAATATCGGATTTAAGGGCTACGCGATTCTCGACAAACACGTTTTGCGGAGTTTAGCCGAACTCGAAATTATTGACGACCCGAAGCCGCCGAATACGCGATTGAAATATCTGACGATTGAAGAAAAATTAAAAAATTTGGCTGAAACTGCGCAGATTGATTTTGATGAATTGGATTTGGTTTTATGGTCTCTCAAGACCGGCGAAATTTTGAAATAAATTTTGCGAAAGGGAAGGAGTATTTTATGAAATATAAATGTTTTCTACTCGATATTTTTCAGTTTCCCTTCCACATTAAGCGTCTAATTATTTTATCTTTAATTTGTCTTCCGCTCGCCACCTCAAATGTCTTCGCAGGCAACGATGTTCACCAAACAGTTGCCGACGACACGCGGCAACTTATCAAACAAGCGAAAAAGCTCACGGATAAAGGCGAATTCGCGGAAGCCGAAAAGGTTTTGCGGCGTGTTATCGAGATAAATCCGCAGGACGCGAAGGCTAAGTTAAATCTCGCATATGTTTTAGTCAAACAAAGGCAATTGCTCGAGGCATATAATTTTTCAATCGAAGTTGCCAAAGCCGAACCTAAAAATTCCTATGCCTTCGCCGTTTTAGGCACAGCACTTTTAACTGCCGGAAATTTTCGGGACGCAAGAGTTTCTCTCGTCAATGCTCTGAGAATCAATAAAAAGGAATCGCTGGCTTGGGCTAGTCTCGGAACACTCGATTTTTACGAAAATCGAATGTTTAACGGACTTGAAAATTTACGCACGGCTGTCCATTTTGAGCCGGACGAAGCCGATTTTATCTATAAGCTCGCTCAAATCGCGGCGCGTTCCGAACAATATAAGGAAGCCGCCGCCGCTTACGAAAGATTTCTGCAAATTTCGCCGCTGACCGATTCGGAAAGGCGCGACCGAATCAAAGGACTGATAAAATTTTTGCGGTTTCTCGGCGACAAACAATCGCTTTACAGCACCCGAAATGAAGGTCAAACAGTCGTTTCCTTTAAACTGATAAACGACCGTCCGATTTTAAAAATCAAAATCAACAAAACGGACGAGCCGCTGAATTTTGTTTTAGATACAGGTTCGGGAGTTTCCGTTATTTCAGAAGAAACCGCTCAAAGATTGAAGATAAAAGCCGTCTCGCGCGGCGGTTCGGCGCGAGCCATCGGCGGCAACGGGAAATTCGATATAGTCTATGGTTTTTTGCAATCGGTCATTATCGGTGATGTAAAAATCAGAAATGTTCCCGTCTATATTCGCAAGTTTCATTCAAACGGCGAACGCATCGACGGCTACATCGGGTTGTCGCTTATTTCAAAATTTTTGACGACGCTTGATTACGGAAATTTGACATTTTCTTTGAAACGAAAGGATTTAGAGGAAAATAAAAAACCGGAAATCGGTAATTTGTCATTGCCCTTGCGTCTTACTTCGAGCGGTTTTTTGAGCGGTGAAGTTCACCTCGAAGGAATCGAGTCGCCGCTGAATTTTATTGTTGACACGGGCGCGAGCGTTTCCGTAATTTCCGACACGCTTGCGGGAACAAAGGAAATCAGCCGTTTTCTCAAAGATGAGCGAATGCGCGTCACCGGCGCGGCAGGCGTGATGGAAAACGTGCCGTCTTTTCTACTGCCGCGCGTAACCTTCGGCACGCACAGCCGCGAAAGCATAAAAGCAATTTCGCTCGACTTAAATTTGATAAATGAAGCATCGGGATTTGAGCAGGCGGGAATTTTAGGTGGAAATTTTTTAAAGAACTACCGTTTAACATTTGATTTTGAAAATTCAAAAGTAATATTCGTGCCGGTGAAATAGATTCCAAATTCTAGTTTTTGCGTCCAATGGCTTATTATTTAAATGTCAGAAAAGCCTTTAATTTGGAATTTGGAATTGTTTAACTAATGAAGCAAAGTTTATATCTCGAAACCTCTGTCATCGGGGCGTATCTCGACAACGGCGAACCTTTTCGGCGCGATTTGACGATTCGCTGGTGGGAACATGAACTCGTCGAATATCGCGCCTTTTGTTCAATTTTGGTCAGGCGCGAACTCGAACAAGTAAATGAGCCGCACCGCACGGGTTATCTGAAACTGATTGCGCCGCTCGAAACACCCGAACTTGCTGAAGAAGTTTCAATCTTAGCCGACGGTTATATTTCACGGGGGATTTTTCACCGCCGATTTATCGCCGACGCGCTTCACGTCGCCTTTGCTTCGTTTCACAAAATCGATTATTTAGTAACGTGGAACTTCGGACATCTGGCAAATGTCCGCCGCCAGGCGCGGATTCGACTTTTCAATACCGCCGCCGGATTCTTCGTGCCGATGATTGTTACGCCCGAATTTCTCGTCCACACGGTTTAATCCTCATTGCTAATTTGCCCATAACGCTTTACTATGCAGAAATGTATCGCCGCCCAAAATTCCTGGAAGTCCTTCTTGAAATTCGCCAAGAGATGTCACGCCAAGCCGATTACGATGTGGATTTGTTTGCGGAAATGGTGCGTTCCGATAAATTTGCAAAAGACGAAATACAGTATGATTTGAGCGAGCCGAACGGCAAAAACGGCAAAGTTAAAGTTGAGACAACCGCAAAATCCGGTTCGGGTATTTAAGTTATGGAAATTGCTTTTGATGCCATCGGCATCGAAATTACAAATGAAACCGCTTTTCACGATTTAGCGGAAGACGCCCGAAATCGCGGCGAAGTTTCGCGCCTGACGCGCAAAAGCGGCATACTTCACGGACGCTGCCTTAAGTTCGGTGAAGGCTTGGAAGTTTGGACGACGCTTTACGAATCAAACGCAGGCGAAGTTACTTATGCCGATTGTCGTCCGGCTTTTCGAGCGCGTTACGCCCAAAAAATTTCGCCTTTTATTCCGACCGAATTCGATGAAGAAGGTGAAATTTTGATTCACGGATTCGTCGAAGACACCGAAACGGAAGTTTTGTTTGAGCTGCAAAATCTCACGGAAGTCGGAGCGCAAATTTTTGAAGAAACCTCCCTAAGAATCGGATTGTGCGGATTGGCTTATCGGGCGCAAGTAGTGAAATCGAGGGAAAAAGTTTATTGGAAATCCTTTGACGAAATGCCGTCAAATATCAATGTCAGCGAAAATGCGTGGAGTTTGTGCGGCAAAGTCATCGCCTTTAACATGCTGCGCAACGATTTTTCGGGAAGCGATTTATATTGGCTGTATCTGGATTTGGGCGAACTGAAACTTGAAATTTTAGTTAATCAACGTGCCTTGAAAGGGGAAAAACTGCAAGTCGGCGCATTCGTCAAAGCGGAGATTTGGCTGCAAGGTCATATTTTGCAGGAAAATGTTTTCCGTTCGGGTTACGAAGGCGTTGACCGCTCGCATCGAACAGTAGACTTTTGGAAACGGTTTAAGAGAGAAAACTAAAAAACCGAGCGCAAATTATTTCAATCCAAAATCAAAATCTAAAATCCAAAATCTGAATGCGACGTTATTTACTTTCCAGTCTAATAATTCTCGTCCTTTTTTCGCTTGTCGGGCTTTATTTTTTCAACCGATTCTGGACGCATCGCTACGACGATTTAATCGCGCGGCAGGCGAGCGTCTATCATCTGGACGAAAAATTGGTTTGGAGCGTGATTTACGAAGAAACTTATTTCCGAAGCTGGAAAATCGGCGCGGACGACGAAGTCGGTTTGATGCAGGTTACGCCGACGGTCGCGCGTGAATGGGCAAAAGAAACCGGCTTTCGGGAATTTGAGAAACAAACGTCTGAAAACACAATCGAATTTTTGCAAAAACCTGAGCGGAACATTCAAATCGGCTGCTGGTATCTGGAAAAAATGGGCGAAAAACATCGCGGATTTCCGGCGGAAACAGCGATGACGCTTGCCGCTTACAACGCCGGTTTGAGCCGAGTCGAAGATTGGACAAAAGACATTGATGCCGCGAAACTCACGGAAGCGGAATTTATCGAAAGAATCAATATCGCCTCGACAAAATCCTATGTTTCTTCGATTTTAAAACGGTATCGTAAAAATTGAGAAAATTGATTTGATTAAATTCAAATTGAATATCATCAATGGTTGTTGGCGACATTCGTCGCTGTGGGCAGGCACAAGACCTGTCCCTACAATATACTCCGTTGAATTATGAAAATCCTTTCCGCCGATTTTGTCTTGCCGATTTCTTCCGATGCGATTTCAGATGGCGCAATCGCAATCGATAAAACAAAAATAATTGCCGTCGGCACAAAAAGTGAACTCGCTGAAAAATTTCCCGACGCGACGCGCGAAGATTTTGGCGAAGCCGTAATCTTGCCCGGTTTTGTCAATTGTCATTCGCATCTTGAAATTACGGCGATGCGCGGATTTCTCGACGATGTGGAAGAAGATTTTTATTCGTGGCTGATGAAATTGACCACGACACGCGCCGAAAAGTTAAATGACAAAGACATCGAAACGGCAGCGATTTTCGGTGCGCTCGAAGGCGCGCGCGCGGGCGTAACCTGTTTCGCCGACATTGGACGTTTCGGCAAAGCAGGTTTCGGGGCTTTGAAAGCAAACGGCTTGCGCGGAATTTTGTTTCAGGAAACCGAATTTTCGCCGAAAAACGAAGAAGCCGAAAACGATTTTGCAAAGCTCAAAAATAAATTTTTAGAACTGAAAGAAACTGAAACCGAAACGGTTAAAGTCGGATTTTCGCCGCACGCGCCTTACACGGTCAGCCGAAAACTTTTCGAGAAAATCACCGATTATGCTATCTCAGAAAACGTAAAAATTACCGTTCACGCCGCAGAATCAAATCAAGAGCGAGATTTTTTCCAGACTGGTGAAGGTTTTTTCGCAGGCGTTTATGAAAAACTAAATCTTGAATGGAACGCGCCTAAAGTTTCACCAATCGAATATCTTGCAGACATCGGCGTTTTGCAAGCGAAACCGCTGCTCGCCCACTGCGTCAAAGTTTCCGACAAAGACATTGAATTGATTGCCGAAACTGATTCGCGTATCGCACATTGCGCAAAATCAAATGCTAAATTCGGACACGGCATCGCGCCGTTTGAAAAATTTTTGGCGGAAAAAATTCGTGTCGGCTTCGGCAGCGATTCAGTTGCCAGCAACAACATCTGCGACATTTTGGAAGAAGCGCGTTTTGCGACGCTTTTTGCCAGAAATTCAGAGAAACGAAAACGATTTTCCAGTGCGAAAGAAATCATTGAAACGGCGACGCTCGGCGGTGCCTGCGCACTCGGACTCGAAAGGGAAATCGGAACACTCGAGACAGGCAAACAAGCTGATTTAATCGTCATCTCACTCAACAACATCGCGCAAATTCCGGTTCACGATGTTTATTCGGCTCTGCTTTTTGCTTCAAATGCGCGGGACATTAGAATGACGATGGTCGCGGGCGCGGAAATTTACCGCGACGGGCAAACGAAAAAGATTGACGAGGCGGAGATTAAAGCTAAAATGAAAGAAATTGGTGAAAAAATGAGAAATGAGAAATGAGAAATGAAAAGTCAAATTTTATCTTTTACCCGATATTTCTTTATTTTCGGTTCATACCTTTATTGCAAGTTTTTCACAAAATGCGCGTTCTACATTTACTTTTCAAACAAATGGAAAGGAGATAATCATTATGAAAATATTCAAATTTTTGTTGTCGGTTGTAATAAGTTTTACTTTAATCGGATGCGCTTCAGCCCAAATTAAGAACCGTCGAGCGGCTGAAAAATCCAAAACAAAAACTACAAAAACAAACGACAAAACGACGAATAACAAACCGATTGATACACTGATGGGCAATGATATAAAAGTTTTAGCCGAAGGCGCGTATTCCAAAATCGAACAGCCTTTCGTTTTCGTGGCGCGTTCAAATGAAACTTACGCGCAACTGCAAAATTTCGTGGAAAATCTACCGCCTGTTTTAGAAATTGATTTCAGCGAAGCGGCGGTCGTTGCGGCGTTTGCGGGAACGAAAAATACCGGTGGTTATTCGGTTTCGATAAAAAGTGCGGCAGGCAAAGTTTCGATTGAGACGATTAATCCGCCGAAAGACGCGATAGTTACGCAAGTGATAACCGCGCCTTTCAAAGTCGCGCTCGTTTCGCTCGAAGAAAATGATTCTATAAATTTAGAGCTTTCGGCAAATTGGAAAAATGCGCTGCAAACTTACCGAATTACTTCCGGCACGTTTGAATATTCGGGCGGAATCGCGGGCGGGCGAAAGGAATTCGGCGTGGAAGGCACAATCGGCGTTTTGAGTTTCGGTGATAACGCGACACTTGTTTTCAACCTTGCGGGTAAAGGCGCGGAGAAAACGCGAAAATTATCCGAAGCGACTTCCGGTTTGATGAAAGACGGCAAAATTGATTTGGCAAGACTCGACGCGGGAAGTTTTTCGGAAAATCCAAAGCCGCCGCTCAAAGTTTCGGGAACAATTGCAAACAATAAACTTTCGCTTGTTTTTCAGCCGCTCCCGAGCCGCATCGCCGACGGTTTCCAAGCGCGTGGAAAAATCGAAGCTGTGAAAGCTAAATAATATTTTTTAGTGAATTTTTGAGTCTAACGATTGAGTTGACACGGGCGAAACCGCGTTCACGCAAACCGAGTTTAACGGACGATGTTTTTAAGAAGCAAGCTGTTTCGCCTCGTGTCCAATGACTTGTTGGCTGTCGCCGTCATCTTTAGGTCATGTTTTCAGTTTCCTGCACACAACGTGATAGAATAACGACTTTATAAACTATGTCCGTAGTCAAACAAGCAAAATCAAACGAAAACAAACTTCCCGAAAAGGGTTCGACGCGCATCGAACGCGGAATTTACCGCGTCAATTATCCGTCGCACAAAGGTATCAGAGTCTATCTGAAATTCAAAGACACCGAATATCAAAAAGTCTTTTCTCTCGGCGGCGGCGAACGAAAAGCCCTTGCCGCAGCCAGGCGTTGGCGCAAAGAACGCTTGCGTGAAATTCAAAACTCGCCCGAAGCCCAGAATCCGCTTAAAAAGCTGATGAAAAACAACACGAGCGGCATCACCGGAGTTCGTCGGGGGAAAACCGCGTGGAGCGCGACGTGGGTTGAAAATGGCAAACAAATTCATCGCTCGTTCGCGGTTGAAAAGTTTGGCGAAGACGAAGCCTTCAAACTTGCCTGTCAAGCCAGAGCCGAAGCGGAAAAGCGACTCTACGGACAAGTATGTCAAGACGCACTCAAGAACGAACGTTGATTTTCAAAAGAGACAGCCAACGACCGAATTGACGCAGGCGGAAACCGGAAAGACACAACATAGAATTTAACGAGCTACGTTTTTAAGAAAGTCGCTGTTTCCGCCTCGCATCCAATGACTTGTTGGGCGCAGCCTGAGTAACAGTTTTTTCTTTCGCAGGACGAGTCCACTTTGCTGACCAGTCATCAAAACTAACAACTTCTTTTCCGTTAACAATCAAAGTGTAAAGATGCTCGTCAGGAAAATCGTTCAGTCGAATTACACACTTTTCGCCTTCAAACTCCGCCGCAAACGGGTAGTGAGCGTCTGTCGTTCGCTTCCAAATTATATTTTTGGCAAGATAATTCAATGTCTTCGTTCGCATAACTCCTGAATCTCCAAATTCAAAGTTTAAGTTTTGTATTTACGCCTCTGCTGGTTCGACGCGCTCCTTCGATGATAGCTACATAAACGGCGTTTCCTTTCAATCCTGCGTCGCGCCATTCTTGAACGAGAAACTCAAAAGTTGGTCCGTCCTCGTTTCCATATTCGGCAATGTCTCTCTGTTTCAAATCTTCGACTTCTTCCGGGTCAGCCATCATTTCTCGCGCCGTCAGTCGAGCATCGTGTCTGATTTGCCAAGCCTTTTAGCGCGTTCCTTTGCCGACAATCCTTGCGCTAACCATTGTTTATTCAGTTCGGGAATTTGAGCGACTTGTTCCAAATACCATTTTCGGATTTCGGCGTTTGTTTTCGGCACATCATTCACAGAATACAGATTAGGATGAATGTTTTAGTTTCACAAGCAAAAGACCGTTGAATTTCATCAAGACGCGCCCAACAAGTCATTGGACGCGAGGCGAAACGCTTGCCTCATAAAAACATATCGCGTTAAACTTGATGTTGACTTCTGGCGGTTTCGCCCGCGTCAACTCCGCTGTTGGGCGGCGCGTTTATTTTAACCACTCAACTCCATTTTTCCATAATTAGCTGCTTGAACTGCGAAACTGAAATAATTGTCGTCTGAATCAATTTTTGCGCTTCTGTAAAATCTTTGTCACCCGTAATTAAATAATCGGCTTCTGCTGCCAACGCACACTCTAAAAACTTCGAGTCCTTTTGGTCTCGTGGAAAATCAATCTCAACATCTGGTTCAATCGTTGTGGTAAAATGCTCAAACATTTCACGCCAATTTTGCAGAACTTCCGGCAGTAAATTAAATTTTTTACGCGCCAGAACTTCCATGTATTCTTCGAGAATTGCCGGAGAAATAATCCACTCGAAGTCTTCCTGCTCGACAATAAACAAAATGACTTCTTCCGGTGTCCGGTCTCTGAACGCGGCGGAAATGGTAATGCCTGTTCAAGACGACTTTTATCATTTGCCGTTCCGGTGCGCCTCAACTTCACGCAAAATATCATCTTCGCTCACGGTTTGGATTTGCGGCAGAGATTGTGTTTCTTTGAACAAGGCTTTTAACTCACGAACACGCTCTTGGCAATTGTCTTCGGCGGTCATCACAACGATTTCAACCTTTTCTCCGGTGCGAAAAGGCGCGTCGGAGATAACTATTTGCTTTGAGTCTGTAACGGCTTTGTTGCATAAATAATTTGTTATTTTTCAATAGTTTAAGTAATCAATAAATGCCAAAATAACGCCAAAACAGCAATTTTCTGGTTTTTGTATTTTCTAAACTCTTGAAAACAAATGAGTAATTTATGCAACAAAGCCGTCTGTAACTGTTAAATAAGTGCGATGTGCTTTCATTTTTTGCTTCGACTCCTTTCAATCAGCAATTATAACTTACCTGCTTTTATTAAGCACAACGCAAATCCGATGTTCCGACGTTATCAAAAGAAAGCCGCCCAACGATTGAATTGACGCGGGCGAAACCGAATACAGACAACGTGGAATTAACCACGCTAGATTTTAAAGAATAGCTGTTTCGCCTGACAGGCGTGATTCCGACTACATTAAGCAATAAACCGACAAGAAATAAAGATAAAATTTCCTTGAACATATTTTCTCCTTTTGCAAGATATAAGTTTCTAATTGTGGCACAAGCGAAGGCGCCAAATTTTGTATTATACTAGACCTCTTGCAAAAGTAATTTAATGTTCAAGCGCATAATTGTAGAATCCGACAATCAAATTCACCCGCAACATCAAGCGCCGCCGCCGATTCCGATACCGTTCACTCAGTATCCGAAAGATTTTC